>ERZ1026800.824-NODE-824-length-23538-cov-7.184913_pt1 | contig 23538 bp, 19 predicted proteins | sample MGYA00520873_ERZ1026800 | MGnify/ENA primary metagenome ERZ1026800 (study PRJEB33270, sample SAMEA104284475) | anaerobic digester metagenome | biome: Anaerobic digester microbiome; feature: mesophilic sludge digester; material: Anaerobic digester biomass | place...
GGCGGAAATAAGCCCTGTTGCAACCCGTGTTGCAGTTGTAGCCAATATGCAGGCAAATTTGGCTTTGGAACTACTTGCGGAAACAAAAGGGATGTAAAAAATGACAGATAAACCTGTTTTCTTTGTAAACGGAAATAAATTACCCTGGAAAGAAGGACTCGTTGTTGCAGATGCTTTGAAAATGATGAATTACACCTTCAAAATGCTGGTTATTAAAATGAACGGTGAACTTATCAAAAGAGAAAACTGGCAGAATATTCCCATTCCAGAAAATGCCGATATCAAAGTTATTCATCTGATCAGCGGTGGTTGAAAAATATAAGCAACTACCTGTATTTTATATAATCATCCCCTTGGGGAAAACATCCTTACTTGATTCCTGTAAACAACTCATCCTCTTCTCATCATCCACCCACCCTTGAGGTTGGGTTGAAATTGGGTAGAAATTAACGATGGGACATCGTTATTCCGGAGTAAATAGTAATTTTTCGGAACTTTGTTAATTAAAACCTGAGCCCGCCTGCAATACTCAAGCCCCCAATATCATCATATTCTTCTTCAGCTCCCCAGGTACTTTTAAACATCGTGGAGTATTTTACTTCAACGAATAAAATCTTATATTGTAAACCAAATAAACAGTGAAAGCCATATTCTTCATCTGATACCTCTAATTCTTTATAATAGTAATACCAGGGATATTTAATTTTTTCAGTTAGATTATATTGTCCAATACCTAAACCAATATAAGGCACTATTTTATTATTATAATGCTTATAATAAACTGTTAGAGTAATAGGAATAATAGAAATATTATATTCATAATTACCCTCATTATAGAACCAATATTCTGATTTTTCACTGAATTTTTCAACATTTAGTCCGATTCCGTATTTGTTTTTCAGCCAAAAAATCAGTTCACCTCCATATACAATTCCATTACTGTATTTATCAGAAATAGCATTTGAATTGGGTTTCTGAGAGCCGAATTTTAGTCCAAAATCAAAATTATTGGTTTTTTCCGCAGGAGTGGTAACAATTTCCGCTTCCGTTTCAGTTTCTATTTCCGTTTCGGGTTCTTCATAACTTTTAATAGTAATTGGTCTTTCGTCCGGTTTATCTAAATCAATAACAATATCGCGAATATTGCTTTTTGCTATTTTCTTCTCAATTCCCGATTCATCTTTGATAGTTACGCTGTTAGCATCGTCCAGGATTAAAGTTCCTTTAACCTCAATTCCGCTCTTTAAAGTAATAATTACTTTCTGAACCTCTCTTGTTGTCTCTAATTGTTTATCAATAAAGATGATAAGGTTACGTGGAATGATGTTTTCAATTCCATTTTGATCTACAATTGTAACTTTGTCTATGTCTTCTCTGGTGATATGTCCATAAATTACATTTCCGTTAGTCAATTTAACGGTATCGGATAGCAAAGCAGGACTAAAAAAAACCAGAATGACACCTATTAAAAGTAAGCCATAAACACTTTTCATAATTTGAACCTCCATTATGTAGTCGGAGCTTTCTGTAGCTCCGTAATTTGTGTAGCTTGAGTTTGCTGATGCTCCGTATTTTTTTGCGCAGGAAAAGCATCCTCTGTCTACATTGAATACAAAAACTTTTAATCATCTTTTCTCATCCTTCGGGAACATAATAGGATAAAGTCAATTTTTCTCTTTCCTCTTTGTAAAAAACTATCTCTTTTTGCGCTTTAGGCAAGGTAATTTTATGCCATCCCGATTATTTTATGCAATTGCAATGTCAATCTTGCTTCAAGTCCATCTTCCAGCATCCAGCAAGCCAATTCTTTGGGGTTTAAAAGTTCTGTAACCGGTGAAAAATGAACACACCTAACTTGGGGTTTATACTTTTTTAAGAAATCAACGGCAAACTGATAGTCAACTTTATCAGTTATCACAAACTTCAGTTCGTCCTGGGGATTCAGATATTGCAGGTTTTCAGGAAGAAAACTCTTTTCCATTCCACTGCCGGGGGTTTTTACATCTACAATTTTAATTACATAATCAGGAACTTTTTCCAGAGAGATAGCTCCGTTAGTTTCCAGCAAAATTTTGTAAGAGAACTTATACAATTCCTCAAACAAGGCATCCACATCTTCCTGTAATAATGGCTCTCCTCCAGTAATTTCCGTCAGAGAACAAGGATATTTCTTCACTTCTTCCATTATGGAACTGATAGCCATTGATTTTCCCTTACCGAAGGCATATTGGGTATCACAGTAAACACAGCGTAAGTTACATTCGGAAAGACGGATAAAAATACAGGGATAGCCACTGTAGGCAGATTCTCCCTGTAAAGAATAGTAAATCTCTGTTACATTCAAGTGTTTTTCCATCTTTTAACCCGATAATATTCTCTCACAGATTACACAGATTACACAGATTACACAGATTACACAGCTTTGAATAAATAAGAAGTTTTTCAAACTCCTCATTCATTCTCCATTTCCACAAGACCTCTCAACCTAAAAAGGCAAATACGGAAAATCCTTATGATACCCCAAAACCTCATCAATCTGATCATTCAATTCCATAGGGTCACCAATCACGAATTTCTCCTTGTTTCCAGTGCGGAAGGTGCTATACATATTTTCATCCAAATTTAAAATTTCCATCCATTCACTATCTCCGAAACGGGGTATTCCTTCTACCAATAAAAGCTGTATGGTTGATGCTTCCAAGGCAAAAAGGTTTTCATAGGGATCGCGTTCAACTTTATCCACCAGCAATAGATTACGGCATTTATTAGGAATAATAAAAGCAAAATATTGAGGTAGATAAAGTGCTGTTGCTGCATTAACGGTAGCCATCCGATAGATTTCTTTGGTAGGAATTTTGGGAAAATGCTCTCTGATTTTAAGGAATTCAGCAATCAGATTCACTCCTCCGGACATAGTGGAATCCGTTCCAATACATACATTTGCCTTATGCTTAAGAACTTCATCAATCTTTAGTGTTTCTCCGATAAGGAAAAAATTGGAAGAAGGACACCAGCAAATAGAAGCTCCAACATTTGCTACTTCACTAATTTCTTCTGCAGTTAAGGCAATGCCATGAATAATTAAAGTATTTGCTCTCAACAATCCCATTTTTTTCAGCTGGGAAAATTCCCCTTTTGTAATTTCGTCTTTTCCTTCACCCAAGTGAACTATAAAAGGCATTTTCCCTTTAGTCAATTCCATTTCTTTTTCCGGAGTTTCACCTCCCCACCAGTTACCAAGAGTTAAAGAATGACACTGACGGAAATTTTTAGGTACAACAATTGGCATTGCTTCATAATAGGCATCCACCTGATTGGATGAATGGTCCTGAACTACACTGCATCCGCAAAATAAGCTTTTATAGGCACCCAGCTTAGCCAAAATAAGCGAATTGGGCTCTTCCAAACGAAAACTACCGTTATTATGCCAAAAAATATCCCTTTCCTGGAAGGCAAAGGATTCCTTCATATCTTCAACCCAGATATGAGAATTTTTGTAGGGACGGTTGTTTCCTGCTCGGGGAACCCAGTTACTGATTAAATGGTCATGAGAATTAATTAAGGGAATATAGGCAATGGCATTGGAACAATCCTTGCGCAGGTCTATTTCCTCAAAAGGACTTCCCCAAAGATATAAATCAATTCCCTGCTCCATTCTGTCAGGGCTGATAACACTGATCGCGGGCTTAATTATCATACTCGTTGTTCTTTTATCCTTTTTGTTAATTTGGGAACAATATCAAAAAGATCACCTACAATGCCTAAATCCGCAACTTTGAAGATAGGAGCATCGGGATCTTTGTTGATAGCGATAATATAATCGGAACTGGACATTCCTGCAAGGTGCTGAATTGCACCACTTATTCCAACTGCAATATAAATAAGGGGTTTAACTGTCTTTCCTGTCTGTCCAACCTGATGCGAATAAGCAATCCATTCTGCATCAACAGCAGCTCTGGAAGCTCCAACTGCTCCTCCTAATGCCTCAGCCAGTTCTTCAATTATAGCAAAATTCTTTGCTTCTTTCAAGCCCCTTCCACCGGAGACAATGATATTGGCTTCAGTGATATTAATTAAACCGGTTTTTTCCTTTTCAAAACCAAGCCAAATAGTTCTTTCCTCATCCAAATCAAAATTTATCTGTTCCTGAATTACAATTCCACTGCGAGTATCATCTCTGGGAATGGGATTCATAACTTTATGACGCACTGTAGCCATTTGTGGACGATGATTAGCTGTTTTAATTGTAGCCATAATATTGCCCCCGAAAGCAGGACGGGTTTGTAATAAATCTCCTGTTTCCGGATCAATGGAAAGTCCTGTACAATCAGCAGTTAAGCCAGTATGTAAACGAATTGCCACCCGAGGAATAAAACTTCTTCCGATAACAGTTGCTCCGGCAAGAATAATAGAGGGTTTATACTTCAAAGCAAGTTCGGCAAGAGCATAAGCATAACCCTCATCCCAAAAATGTTTTAATGCAGGATCATCAATTTCTATAACCTGATCTGCTCCAAAAGCTATAAGCTCGGAAGAAAGACCTTCAATATTATGTCCTAAAAGAACAGCCGAAAGTTCTGAACCAAGCTCATCGGCAAGTTCACGACCCTTTCCTAAAAGTTCAAAAACTACAGGAGCAATAACGCCTTCCCTTTGTTCGGCAAAAACCCAAATTCCATTATATTCACTTTTGTCAATTGCTTCCGTTTTGGCTTTCCGTAATAAAATAGCATCAAAAGGACAAGCTGAAACACAGGCACCACATAAAACACATTTATCACTGTCAATAATAGCAAGCTTTTCTTCAATTTTTATGGCATCATAAGCACATGCACGCAAACAAGCACCGCAACCGACGCATTTTTCAATTAACACTTCAATCATAAACATTCTCCTTTTTCCATTATTTTTTATATTTATTTTTCTGTCAAGTCCAAAGTGAAAGAGAAGGAAAATGCAAATGGAGAAGGAATTAAGTAAGGAGTAGTCACTGCCTTTAACAATTTTATCATTTTTTCTATTTAATTTGGCAGTGAGGACTTGTAACGGTAGGAGTTAAAAATACAGTAAGTCATAAAAAATCAGCCATATCCGCGTGCTTTTATTTATTCAGGGTTTGGGTTTATTTCAAAGGGTTAAAAAAATTTGACTGCGGATTAATAATGCCTTATATTGTTAATATAATGAAGATGTTTTGCAGTTGTCAGGAGCTTTTTTAATGTCCGAAATTAATAATAAGCGGGAAAGAAAAAACATATTCAGAAAACTAATCCATTTTTTCGCTCTCAACAGCAGTATGCTGGGAATGTTGATTATGGTTATTCTTGTAGGGATGGGCGAAAAAATGGCGGAACGCTTTTTGCCTTTGTATCTTATTGCTATGGGTGGCAGTTCTATAGTTATTGGTCTCTTAAATGGAATGGACAATCTCTTAAGTGCTTTATATTCTTTTCCGGGAGGTTGGTTAGCGGATAGAATAGGTTACAAAAAAGCATTAAAGATTTTTAACTTAATGGCTATGTTGGGCTATTTAATCGTGGTCATTTTTCCTTCCTGGATAGCAGTTTTGGTGGGGGCTGTATTTTTTATTTCCTGGACAGCTATTTCTTTACCGGCAACGATGAGTTTGATTAATTCCGTAGTTCCTGCCAACAGACGCTCTATGGGAATTTCTCTGAATTCTATTGTAAAGCGGATTCCAATGTCTTTAGGTCCGATTTTAGGTGGTGCCTTAATTTTACATTACGGACGCATCCAGGGTGTGCGTTATGCCTTTATAGTGGCTTTTATTTTAGCAGGAGTGGCTTTATTTATTCAGGATAAATTTATTCAAGAGCAACCTCCGGAAGCGAAAACCGAAAGAAAAAAAGGGAAGGGTCTTTTTTCTGCCAATTTGCGTAATTTACTTGTTTCCGATATCCTGGTGCGTTTTTGTGAACAGATTCCTTATGCCTTTGTAGTTGTTTGGGTAGTAGAAAATAATCATATTAACGAATTGCAGTTTGGTATTTTAACTACTATTGAAATGGTAACAGCAATGCTGATTTATATACCGGTTGCTTATCTGGCAGATAGAAGCACTCGCAAACCTTATGTAGCAATTACTTTTGTTAATTTTACTATTTTTCCTTTAGTTCTTCTCTTCAGTCATAGTTTTCCTGCAATGGTAATTGCCTTTATTATTCGGGGCTTGAAAGAATTTGGAGAACCGACACGAAAGGCATTGATTATGGATTTAGCTCCGGAAAATGCTAAGGCATATACTTTTGGAGTTTACTATCTGATTCGGGATGTAATTGTTGCTTTTGCAGCATTTGGAGGAGCTTTCCTGTGGCAAAAAAGTCCGCAATTAAATTTCTTAACTGCTTCGGCTTTTGGTTTGCTGGGAACGCTGTATTTCATTTTTAGGGTTAAACCGCAGAAACAGTTTTAGCCACTATGAGCACCGAATTCAGCAAACTTATTTTTAACATAGAGAAAAATGGAATTAAAAGCGATTATGAAAATGATAATTACTGAGATGAAAATATGGAAGATGGAATTAAATTGGAAGGGAAAATGCTTAAATCTATAATTGTAATGAAAAGGGATAACTACCATATATTATCTCTTACTTTAGATAAGTTTATATATATCTGTACCAAATAAAACAAATTTAGGAGTGAAAATGCCCATCCAAGAAGAATTTGAAAAATCAGGGGCTTGGATATTCAAGTGGAGAAGTTATCTTCCACTTTTAATGTTTATTCTCGGTATTGGAGCTATTCTGGACTTAAAAAATAGCCAATTCATAAAATACGATACGATAATAGAAGTTATCTGCTTTTCTATAAGCGGTTGTGGCATCGTAATTAGAATACTTACTATTGGTCATACCCCTTCCGGAACTTCCGGGAGAAATACTAAAAGTCAGGTTGCCGATAAATTAAATACTACCGGTATGTATTCTCTTCTCAGGCATCCCTTATATTTTGGTAATTTTTTCATTATCTTAGGGGTTGTGTTATTTACAAGGCATATTTGGGTTATCATAATTTATCCGCTCATTTTTACCCTTTATTATGAGCGGGTGATCTTTGCGGAAGAAGCTTTTCTCCGGAAGAAATACGGAGAGGAATTTGTATCTTGGGCAAGTAAAACACCTGTGTATTTCCCTAAATTCAGTCATTATAAAAAACCCGAATTTCCTTTTTCCTGGAAAAAAGTTATCCGCAATGAATATCAAACATTTTTTGCTCTCATCTGCTCACTTTTTGCTCTGGAAATAATTAGTGATCTTATTATTAGGCAAAGATTTGTCTTTGATCCTGCTTGGAAAATCATTTTTATTACGAGCTGTTTATTTTATCTCATAATTAGGTTTATAAATAAAAAGACAAAGCTCTTGCACACTTCCGGCAGATAACTACAGGAAGTAATTTATTTTCTCTTTTTGGGTTGTGCCCAGTTGAGTTTTATATGTTCCTGCCTAAAAGCTGGAGAAAACATTCTATCTTTCTGCTGTGTAAATACTTAGAATGATATGAAACACATCATCATCTCCGTCTTCAATTTGAACACCTAATTGTTTAAAAAATAGTTCGTTCCAACAAGAATCCGTAACACTTCCGTAACACTTCCGTAACACTTCCCTTATCTCGTTACGGAGTCGTTACTCAATTGTTACATAATCTTTACAGGGTAAAGCAAGCTTAAAAAAAATATTATTCGCTGCTGATCAGAGTGGAAATAAAATTATTTGGTGCAACCTGTTTCAGAATAATATTGATAGCAGAAGTCAATGGCACACAAATCAGCATTCCTACAATTCCCCAAAGCCAACCCCAGAAAATGAGAGAAACCAATACCATTATGGGAGTTAGATTTAACTGCACACCCTGTAACTTGGGCTCAATTATATTGCCAATCAGCATTTGAGTGGCAACAATCAATAGGGCAAATATTAACCATAAAAAACTGAAACCACTCTGCAGCAGGTAAATAAGTATGGGAATTGCGGAAGAAATAACTGAACCTACATCGGGAATAAAATCCAAGACAAAAAGCAAAATTCCGCAGACAAGAATAAAATCCACGCCGAAAATAAGCATCCACAGCATACACAGAAGCGCGGCAGATAAATTTACTAAGGTTCTGATAGTTAAATAGTTCTGAATTTGTTTTTCTATGTTTTGCAGGATATCCAATGTCTGCTCTTTGCTTAATTTGGAGGTAGCTTTTCTTAATCGCAATGGCAATTTTTCAATCTCCAAAAGCAAAAAGATAAGAAAAAAGATTATTAAAAAGATATTCTGAATGATACTTACCAGAGTGTTCACCGTGTTGCTGATAAATTGAGGAATGGAAATAAATCCGCTGCTTATAATTTGTGCTATATTAGCAATGGAAATATTCTCCGTATTGATATTCCAGTTAGATGCAAGGTTTTGAAGATATTCTGTTCCTTTGGCTATTAGTTCATTAAATTTATCTTCATAACGAGGCAACCCATTGATTAAACTATTGGAAGCAGCATAAATTAGCAATATTACTAACCCTAAAAAGACAGCTATTATCACTAAAGTAATCAGCAAGATTAAGACCATTGGAACTTTATGCTTCTTCAGATAGTTAATCAGCGGAGCAAAAAGAAAAAGCAGAAAAATAGAAAAGATTAAGGGAATAAAGATACTTTTAAGCGTTTTGAGAATAGAAGCCACAACGGCTAAAGCGATGATAAGCAATAATATTCTTATCCAGCGCAGCTCTTTTGCACTATCCATATATGCCCTATTTACTCAGGTGTATTTTTTTCTTCTATAAGAACAGAATTCTCTTCTTCCGCTGGCAAATTTTCTTCATCCGAGTCAGAAAATGTTTCTTCTGAAGGATATTCCTCCACCCATTCCTGAATTTCAGAAGTAATATATTCCTCTTGAACTTCCTCCGGTTCTTGTGCTGGTGCCGATATAGAGCTACTTTTCACACCTGCAATCAGAGTAAAAATACCCCCTAAAATAAAAGCCAAATTTGCCAGCCAAAAAGCCGGCTGCGCTTTAATAATCAGAATGCTGTTCAAATCTATGGAAGGATCAAAAAGCGGCTGATAAGCAGTTATAATTTGCAGTATTCCTACATTTAACAATTGGAGAGAAAGGACACCTATAATACTAATATATGCAGGTAGTAAATAGTATTGGATAGGAAGAACCAAAACCAAAACTAATGCCAATACAGCTATAAATAATGCTATTAAAGCAAAGGGCTGAATATTTACAACAGGATTTTGATATTTTTTACCTACATCCTCTATTTTTTCTATCTCTTCTGCTATAGAAAGTTTTACTTCACCACCTATAACTAATTTGACGCCACTTAAAGACGCAACTTCTGTCTGATCACAACTGACCATAAAAAACGGCATAAAAAACGCAAGAATTACAATAGCGTAGAAAATTGCAGAGATCTTCATTCTATCCTCCCTTTCTTTTATTGTTTTCAGATATTATAAATCATTATATACTGTCAAGCAAAATCGGTTTCTTCCTTTTTTGACTTACAATTTTCACTTACCTTCCAGAAAACCACCATCCACTAATTATTGCACTTTCAACCTGCCTTTTTTGACTCACAATTTTCACTTGCCTTCCAGAAAAGCACTATCCACTAATTATTTCACTTTCAACCGAGCAATAACTGAATCTCCAATTAAAAAATTGTGAGTTAAAAAAGGTTCCAGGGTTAAAACCCTCTCTATGATCTGTCGTTCCTACGGAACTTTCGTCCAAAAAGAAATACAGTTTTATAGGTTCTTCTCTTATCACCGGGTTGAGACCCGTTGATAATATCTGTCGGGGCTGTCTCACAACTAAAAATTTCTTTCCCTAGGAAGGGGATAAAGATATTTTTGCCGGGTTTTGAATCGGAGATTTCATGAAAAACGGAGACTAAAGAGTAGTATTTCCCAAAAATTTATGGAGGAGATATATAGTTTCCTCCCAACTCGATTCATAATCCGCTTTTTAGCAAGTTTCTAGCCTAATTTCCTCCTTTATGTTCCTGTCATTGTAGCCATTGAGGCATTATAGAATTTCTGGATGTTATGTCCAAGCAAGACCAGCAGCAACTGGTTTTTACATTTACTTAAGGATCTGACTGTAAAGCGACTAAATTTACTATTCCACTTAATAGAGGCAAACACCGCTTCCGGCTCAATACATCGTTTTTTCATCAGTTTCTTTCCTTCTTTCGATTGAAGGTTATGAACCGTTTCTTGCCTCAGAGGACTCAAATAAGGATCATAGACCAAGTTTTTACCGCTCTTATTCTTATAGGGAATGCATTTCTGCACAAAGGGACAATCTTGGCAATCTTCACATCTATAACTCTTTACGGTTCTCTCCGGTCCATTAGCCCTAACCACTTCCTCATTATCTAAAGTCAATGTCTTACCATTAGGACAAACCCATTGATCCTTTGTTTCCTCATAGACGAAACCGGGTAATAAACTATCCCAGTAATCCCGTTTGTAATCCGGGGGCTTTAAGTAACTGACAATCTTCTTCTTATGGGTATAATCCAAATTTACTGAAATGCCATAAGCGGCATCTCCTATTACCTGTTTGGGATAAGTACCCAAACTGGTATAATGAATATCCATTAGTGTAGTGTATTCTACTGCCTCCCGGGGTACATTATAGAGATGCACGGCAGTGACAAATTGGTTAGAAGTACTGATTGAGGATACATATCCCGGAGCTAATAAACTGTCTTTCATCCGGATAAAAGTGGCATCATTATCCGTTTTGGAGGCACTGTTTCTATCTTTACCAATAATCTCAATTTGTTGATCGTATTTCTCTAGTTTGGGCACATCCAGTTTTTGTATCTTATTAAGCTCTGACAGTAAATGGTTGATATTTTTTATAGCAGGAGCGTTAGAAGGAAGGTGTGTTTTCAAAGTATCAACAGCTTTCTGCAGTTCTGATTGTGCCTTTTCCACTGCTTGAGCAATCTCTTCCGGCTCAGCCTCTTCTACATTGAGTTCATTTAAAAATTCTAACTGAGTACCAACTTCTCTTAAATCTTGATCTCCATATTGAAGCTGTTCCTCTTCATTCAATTTTTTGATCCGGCAAAACAAATTATCCACTCTTGTCTTAACCTGCTCCTGATATCTGAGAGCCGACTTTTTCCAGATATAGGAATTCTTACCAGCATTAGCTCTCAAGGTCGTGCCATCGATAAAACAAGAATCCAATTCCAGATAACCTTTTTCCTCTGCCATTAAAACGACCTTACAAAAAACCTCTGCCAATACATCCTTACATCTTGTCCAGGCAAAAGTATTGATCGTTCTGAAGTCCGGTTGCTGATCCCCTGTTAACCAAATAAAATTGATATTCTCCCTCACTGCTTTGGCAATCTTACGACAGGTGTAGATACCATTCATATAAGCATAAACAATGATCTTTAACATCATCTTGGGATTATATGCCGGACTGCCTTCGGGACTGTATTGAGCATGAAGCTTGGTTAAATCCATATTCTCAATCAGGTCACTGACAAAACGCACTAAATGATGCTCCGGAATTCTGGCATTGATGTCCAAACCGAAGATGTCTGTTTGCTCTTGATTATATTCTCTGTAACTCATTTCTGAACTCCTGATGTTTATGAGACCATATTCCAAGAGCATTCAATATTGTCAAGTAAAATCTTATATCTTTTTATTGATTTTTATCTTATTTTAGTTTCGGGACAGCCCCGACAGATTTTATAGAAGGGTTTTAACCCTGAAAATAATAGGGAAAATAAGAATATTTTACCAAAATAAGAAATACAATATAATAGATAGGATAGCTATTTGGATAGGCAAAATATAATTATTTAACATCCAGGAACGGATTTAACTCTATTATTCTTATAAATAAAATTCAAAAGCAGATACAGGATGATCAGGTTGTTTTTATTGGTATCCACAGTATAATACATTGTAAAGAATATAATTGTTCATTCGTAAATGATATAATTTTAAAAAGGGTATTCTTGCTTTTCCTTTTATCGTGTAAATATAGATTCTTTCATTACCGTATAATTTGTGAGATTGTTATAGCTCGGTTGTAAGTGTGCTTGCTTTCTGTTTTAACTCGCAATTTTTCAATTTGGAAACCAGTTAAAATGCGGTTGTACGTGAAATAGTTTGTAGATTGTGGCTTTCTGGAAGGCAGGTGAAAATTGTGAGTCAAAACTTTCTCTGCTGAAAATCGTGAATTGGACGAGGGGTTTACACACCCATCGCTATCATTGTGTCGTCCTGACGAGCTTTTATGAAATCTCAACCTTATAAACCTTCTCAACCCTCTAAACTCTCTAAACCATCTCAACCTTATAAACCTTCTAAACTCTCTAAATCATCTCAACCTTATCAATCCTCTCAACTTTTTTCATTCTAATTCTTTATCGCGCTTTGCAGAATTCCCTTGCCAAAAAATCCCGTTCCCTATTGTGTTATCAAGTAAGAAAATCAAGCCAAAGGACGGTTAGGAAATGGCTGATAAATTATATTTAATTGATGGCACGGCATTGTTATACAGGGCTCATTTTGCCTTCATTAAGAATCCTTTAATCAACAGCAAGGGAATGCATACCAGTGCTATTTTCGGAGTAATAAATTCGTTTCTGCACATCCTGGAAAATACACAAGCGGCTTATGTAGCCATATCTTTTGACCGTAAAGCTCCTACTTTTCGGCATAATCTTTATGAGGCATACAAAGCTCAGCGCCCTCCTATGCCAGAAGAACTTACGGCTCAAATTGAACCCGTGAAACGATTTTTTGAGTTAATCGGCTTAAAGGAAATCGGTCTTGATGGTTATGAAGCGGATGATATTCTGGGGACTTTGGCAAAGCAATATAAAGATCAGTTTCAAATTGTGTTTTTAACCAGTGACAAGGATTACTGTCAATTGGTTGATGAGCGTTCAGTTATGCTTGATCCGATGAAAGATATTGTTTTGGATCGGGATGCCGTATATGCCAAATATGGTGTTTATCCGGAGCAGTTTATTGATTATCTTGCGCTTGTTGGAGACCCTTCTGACAACATTCCTGGCGTGAGCAGCATCGGACCTAAAACTGCTGCAATGCTACTTTCCGAATATAAAACGCTGGATAATATCTATGCTAATTTGGATAAGTTAAAACCACGCTTGCAGGAAGTCCTTCGGGAAAATAAGGAAAATGCTTATCTCTCAAGGCAATTAGCAAAAATTGACACCGATGTTCCGATTCCCAAACCCGATTTAGAGCACCTAACTTTTTGGGCAAAGGATTTGAGAAAAGCAATTCCTTTGCTGGAGGAATATGAAATTAATTCCATTAAGCGGAAAATAGAGCTGAAATATCCGGAAACCAATGCAACAAAACAACAAACCGAATATCAGGACGATATTTTTAAGGAAAAGGAAAAGCCACAAGAGGACACAGCAGAAACAGAGGAAAAAATGCCTTTTTCAGCCGTTTTGGTTAACACTCTCAATTTTGTTACTCTGCTCAAAGAACTGAAAGAGGCAAAACAAATTTCTCTTGATACGGAAACGGATTCCCCCGAACCTATGCGGGCAAATTTGGTGGGAATATCCTTTTGTATGGATGAAAAGAAAGCATACTATCTTCCATTGGGACATCAACTTGCAGTAAATTTGCCGCTGCCGGAAGTTCTTCGCCATTTGGAAGATGCTTTAAAAGGGAAACTTTTATTGGGACATAATCTCAAGTTTGATTTAATAGTTCTTGCCCGCAATGGATTAGACCTTGATAATCCACTGTTTGATACAATGCTGGCTGCTTATATTCTTGATCCTGGAACACTGAATTACTCTCTGGAAACCTGCGCTCTGAATGAATTGAATTATAAAATGATACCTATTAGTGACTTAATTGGCAAAGGTAAAAACCAGAGCACTTTTGACCTGGTAGAACCGGAAAAAGCATGTATATACTCTGCAGAAGATGCCTGGGCTGTTTATAAACTCTATCCTGTTTACCGAAGAAAAGTAGATTTTAGCGTTATGGCAACCCTTTTTGATACGATTGAACTCCCCCTTATCAAGGTCTTACAACAGATGGAAATGAACGGAGTGGCAATTGACTGTTCTGTTTTAAGCGAAATATCCCATCAGATAAATCTGGAATTGAAGACCCTGACAGATAAAATATATGCGTTTGCGGGATATGAATTTAACATCAATTCAACCCAGCAATTGGCAAAACTGCTCTTTGAAGAAAAAAAACTACCCTACGGTAGAAAAACCAAAACCGGCTATTCTACGGATAACAGTGTGCTGGAAGAACTTGCCATTGACTATGAAATTGCCGGAATAATTATTCAATATAGACAGCTTTCAAAACTGCAATCTACTTATGTAAGCGCTCTGCCTAAAATGATCAATCCTCAAACCGGAAGAATACATTCCTCTTTTAATCAAACCGTTACTTCCACAGGTCGCCTTTCTTCTTCCAATCCCAATCTGCAAAATATACCCGTGCGCACAGAAATTGGACGCGAAATCCGGAAAGCTTTTTGTGCCAAAGATGCAGAACACCTGATCCTGGATGCAGATTATTCACAGATAGAATTGCGTTTGCTGGCTCTGATGAGCGAAGATGAGGTCTTAATAGATGCTTTTAAACAAGACCTGGATATTCATAAAAGAATGGCTGCCAAAATTTTTAATGTGGACATTGAAAAGGTTACTCCCGACCAAAGAAGAGCTGCAAAAACCATTAACTTTGGCATTCTCTACGGAATGGGACAACGCAAACTTTCCCGCGAACTGGGAATCTCTCTCAATGAAGCAAAAGACATTATAGACGGTTACTATGCCCAATTCCCTTCCATTCGTAATTTTATCAACCAATGTGTAAATAAAGCTCGTCAACAACATTATGCGGAAACCCTTTTTGGCAGACGATTATACCTTCCTAATATAGACAGTAAAAATCAGGGACTAAAAAGCGAAGCGGAAAGAATTGCGGTTAATATGCCAATTCAAGGAACTGCAGCTGACCTGATTAAAATAGCTATGCTCAATATTCATAAGCAGATAGATAAACGCGAAGACATCAAAATGATTCTCCAAGTCCATGATGAACTCCTTTTTGAGGTTCAGCAAGAAGCATTGGAAGAGACAAAAAATATCGTTAAGACCTATATGGAAAACGCTCTACCCCCAAAATATGCGGAAAAAGTCCATCTGAAAACGGATGTGGGAGTAGGAAAAAATTGGTTTGAAGCACACTGAAGAATGAAGAATGTTAAGATAAAAAAGCTAATAAATCCTCTTCATCCCATACATATTAAATCTGTGAAATCTGTGTTATCTGTGAGAGAAAATCTTTTTTTAACTTTTTTCTGCATTTTCGCTATGCTTTAGTCGTTCCCTCCAATGTGATTTTTTCGGAAAGCGGAACATCCAATGAATCAGGAAAATGAGCAAGACAACAATTACAGCCCCGATAACTAAGAGAAACCAGGGAAAATCCTTTTGCAATTCAACAGTCATTAATTCCTGTTTATGCCACATTTTACGGGTATCAAAACTCCAGGTAACAGTCCCGTTTTCCCTATCCACATTTTCCGGTAGAGCATTGGTAGAAATAATTTTCCAGGGAAGATGAACTTTGTATGTCCAAACAGGATTTTCGGGTTGCAGCATACCCAAAATATCTTCAATACCTTCGTATTCATCCTGTTCCTGACTATCAAGAGCGATTCTGCGTTTGAAAGTAATTCTTCTGCCTGGCTCTTTATTTAAGGTTATTTTCCCCCAAAAATCAGCAGCGCCTAATTGATCGTTTACATTATTGAAGGCATCAATGCTTTTAAACTTGAAATTGATAGTGTAAATAACATCAGGACCTTTTCTCTGAATGTCGTAGGATTGTAAATTGATACCTGGTAATGCTGCTTTACGCATAATTTCTTCCGGATTTTCATACGGTGAACGATGAACTACACGAATAGTTGCATGTCCTGAACCGTTACGGTTAATCCATAGTTCTTCATCGTATTGAACGCATCCAGCTAAAAGCAGAAGCGCTAACAGCAGTATTACAAGGCGTTTCATTCCCCAACCTTTTTCCTAATTTAATGCTTTATAAAGCTTAAAAAACCAAAAGCGTTTTTTTGGCAAGAAAATTCTTGATTATTCAACTGTAAAAAATTCTTGCTTGACAAAACTATCAATCTATCATAAAAGGAAAATGCATATTAACTTAAGGAGGAATAAGATGATAGCTTTAAGACAAATGTGGCATTGCCCGATTTGCGGAAATGTTGTTGAAGTAATTTATGTTGGCGGTGGCGAATTAGTTTGCTGTGGTCAACCAATGCAATTACTTAAAGAAAATACTGTTGATGCCGCAGTAGAAAAACATATCCCCGTTGTAACGGATTTGGGAGATAAAATTGAGGTCTCCGTTGGAAGTATCCCTCATCCGATGGAAGAAAAGCACTATATTACCTGTATTGAAGTGCTCACGGAAAAAAAGGTTTTACGCAAAGAACTGAAGCCAGGAGATGAACCTAAAGCAAAGTTTTGCGTGAAAATGGACAAAGTTATTGCTGTGCGTGAATATTGCAATGTTCACGGTTTATGGAAAGCATAAGCAATTGAAGGAGGAAAATATGCCCAACAAAGAAACCAGAACTGCCGAAAATCTGATGAAATCCTTTGCGGGAGAAAGTCAAGCCAGAATGAGATACCTTTATTCAGCTAAAACAGCTAAGAATGAGGGCTTTGAACAAATTTCCAATATCTTTACAGAGACCGCGGAAAATGAAAAAGAACATGCCAAAATATTTTTCAAACATCTGCAAAAACTGGGTCTGGAAGGCGAAATGATCAATATTATTTCATCCTATCCCGTTGGCTGGTCTGCAGATAGCACACTTAAAAATCTGGAATATGCAGCTAAGGGAGAAAATGAAGAATGGACAGAGCTTTATCCCATCTTTGCCGATGTGGCTGAAGAAGAGGGTTTTAGCGATATTGCCCATTCCTGGAGAATGGTAGCTAAAGTGGAAAGAGAGCATGAAAAGCGTTTTCGTAAGCTCTATGATAATGTGAAAAATCAAAGGGTGTTTATTCGTGAAGAAAAGGTCTTCTGGAAATGCTTGAATTGCGGTTACATCCATGAAGGAACGGAAGCACCTAAGAGTTGTCCTTCCTGCAGTCATCCTCAAAGTTATTTTGAACTTTTTATGGAAAATTACTAAACTCTCAAGGAGACAATAAAATGCAGAAATATCAATGTATGGCTTGTGGATGGATTTACGATCCTACCGAAAACGACGACATTCCTTTTGAAGACCTGCCCGATGATTTTGTTTGCCCGGAATGTGGCGTCGGAAAAGATATGTTTGAACCCTTGGATTGAATAAATCCGTTCCCGTTTAACCGGGGAGAATCACATCTCCCCGGTGGTTTTTATAATAACTGAAAATTTGTGAGGACAGAAATGCAACGAAAGGACTTTGAGGAAATTCTGGATTTTGCCATAGCGCGTGAGCGGGAAGCAATTAAATTCTATCAGAATTTGCAAAACCAAGCTCAATTCCAGGATCAGAAAGAAATGCTAAAAGAACTAGAAGCAATGGAACAAAACCACATAACGATAATTGAAAAGCTACGCCAGACAGGTGTTAAAGACGAAGATATTCACAAAACCCCCAATTTGAAAATAAGCGAATACATTACAGCTGATCCAGAAACTTTAGACCTAAGCTATCAAAATATACTTATTAAAGGTATGAAACGCGAAGAAACATCCTTTCTACTTTATTCCGAAATGAGCGTAAAATTTCCCGATCCTGAAATATCTACCCTTTTCAGACGCCTTGCTGCAGATGAAGCACAGCATAAAAAATACTTTGAAAATTTATATGACGATTGGATGCGGAAAGGAAATTGAAACTTGCTCTTGATACTACTCAAAATTTCGGTTCCATAGCTTTAGCAGACGAAAAGAGGATTATTTACTCCGCCTATTTTGACATTAAAATAACCCATAGCGAGACCTTGATGCCGGCAATTGACTATGCTTTTCAATTTTGCAATGTAGAGCGGAGGGAACTGAAAGAAATCTATGTATGCATTGGACCCGGTTCTTTTACCGGACTAAGAATTGGCTTAGCAACAGCCAAAGGAATTGCTTTTGCTTTGGGTCTTTCTCTTTATGCGTTTTCTTCTTTGGAACTTTCTGCTTTACCAGCAAGTCGTTTAGGTAAGAACATTTTATCTGCCATAGATGCTAAAATGAAAGAAGTGTATTTTGCCTATTACGATCAGGCAATTAAAGAAATTATTCCTCCTGCGATTATGAAACCGGAAGACCTTTGCCAATTGCATTTAGACGATTTCATTCTTTGCGGAAGCGCTACGGAAATGCTTAGTCCCTTATTACAAAAAGCCGGATATAACTTCCATAATCTTAATCCTATTATGAAAATACCTTCTGCAGCAGGACTTTTTTTCTTGCCAGAAATGCTGCCGGAAAAATATGTTCCCCAAGACATTGAAGATTTGGAACCAATGTATTTGAGAGAAGCCCAAGCGCAGGTTAAAAAGAAGAAGGAAAATTGAAAAAAGTGAGAAGGAAAACAAAGAAATAAAGAGAAAAAGATAAGAATTTTATAATTATTAATTTAATAATCCGTGTTGATCCGTTATATCTATGTTGCTAATACATATTTTCGGTGTCTTCAGTGTAATAAGGAGAATATAAAATGCGAAAATCAATACTCTGCTTACTAATGCTAATCGTTAGCATCTCTATTATCTATGGAGATTACTTTGTCAATTTTGAAGGGACAAATGAAACAAAAACTGCTTATGCCTCAGGAAATGTAACTTTAAGCGGACTTTCCTGGAATATGACAGAGGCATTAATTGGCAATTTAGCTAACGACTGGAAGAATGGAACTCGTTCTGCCCGACTGCGGGGTTATGGAACATCAGCAATGACAATGCTGGAAAATAAAACTAACGGTTTAGGAACTCTTTCTTTTTATTATCGTCGTTATTCAACTGAAGCACAAGTTGACTGGAAAGTTGAATACAGTGTTGATAATGGTAGTTCCTGGACTCAAATTGGTTCTCCTTTTACAGCTCCTGCCAGCGATACACCCAGTTTATTTTCCGAACAGGTAAATGTAAGCGGTAATGTTAGAATTAGAATAAAACGAGCTACGGAATCAGGAACAACGGATAGACGCTTAAATATTGATGATATAACCTTAACAGATTATACTGCTGCAGAACCGACTCTTATTCTTGATCCTACTGTTTTAATAGGATTTACTTATGACCTGGGAGAAGGACCTTCTGCTTCACAATCATATACCTTATCCGGTGCTTATTTAAGTCCTTCATCGGGTAATATTACTATCACCGGTTCCAGTAGTTTTGAGGTCTCTGCTGATAATGTAACTTTTTCTAATAGTTTCTCTTTACCTTATAGTGGAGGCATTCTTTCCCCCGCAACTTTATATGTGCGTTTGAAAGCAGGACTAAGTGAGGGTAATTATCTAAATGAAAACATCACTCATAGTGGAGGCGGTGCTTCAGTTTTCTTAGCTGTTAGTGGGTCTGTAACTTCCACCTCTGTTTTACTCACTGCAGAAGGTTATTTGGAAGATTTCACTTCCTTTACTTCTCTGGAGAGTTTGCCTTTTGGATGGACTTTAAGTAACCAATATACCTACGGAGGGGATTTTGGAACAGGTTCTGCAGGTGGATTAAGAGGTAACGGAGTTTTGGGAATTCAGCTTACGGCTTCGGCTCCCAATAATGCTTTAACTGCCACTCTTACCTTAAAAAATCAAACCGGAGCCACTATCAATAACCTTAATGTTGCCTATCAGGGAAAAGTTGCCAGAACGGATCAGCCAGGAACTCCCAAATGGGTAGTTAGTGTAAACGGAACCGAAATTCCTGAATTGGAATATTCTACAGCAGAAGGAATTAATCAACAAAAAAGTGCAGTTGTAACCGGTTTGAATATAGCTGTAGGAGAGAATATTATTATTCAATGGTTTACAACGAGTGCAGGAACCAGTGGAGCCAGAAGACAAATTGGCATTGACGATGTAAACATCAATACTAATATTCCAGTTAATCCCCTGATCAATGTTACAGCCAATTTAGTTACTTTTCAAACAGCTCAAGGCACACCCTCCGAACCGCAAAGTTATTTTCTCAGCGGAATTGACCTTAGCCAAAATATTAATATTTCAGCTCCCAACGGTTTTGAGATTTCTTTAGATGGAGGTTTAACTTATGCTACATACACAAGTGTTCTTCCTACTTATGAAGGAAATGTTTTTGTCAGGATGACTGGAACTGCTGTCGGAACTTTTGGCGGAAACATTATTCATACCAGTTTGGGAGCTACGGATGTTTATCTTCCTGTAGCAGGAATAGTTACCGGAGCAACAGGTTATGCTGTTGATTTATTCTTTTCCGAATACATTGAAGGCAGCTCTTCCAATAAATCTATTGAGATTTTTAACGGAACAGGTTCTTCAGTAAATTTATCTGATTATAAGGTAGCCCTCTATTCCAATGGTTCAACAACTCCTTCTTCTTCTTTAATATTAAGTGGGACTCTGGAAAACGATGATGTATATGTTATTTCCCATCCCAGTGCCAATACGAATATTTTAGCTGTTACAGATTTAACTAATACGGTAGTTAATTTTAACGGTAACGATGCCTTAGCCCTCATAAAAATAAGCACGGGAGCTTATGTTGATATTTTCGGTGTTATCGGAAACGACCCTGGAACTGCCTGGTTAGGTGAAAACAATTACACTACTATAAATTCTACCTTGGTAAGAAAGTCCTCTGTAGCTCAAGGAGTAACTCAAAATCCAACCGGCACAGGTGCTTACGCTTTTACTACTTTGGTTACCGAATGGGATTTATACCCTGTGGATACAATAGACAATCTTGGCTTTCATAATTTCGCTGCCACACCTCAAGAAATAGAACCGCCAACAGTGCAAGTTTCAAATTTAATTGCTTATCCTGGCAATACGGATATAACTTTGGAATGGACTCCGGGAAATGGAGCAAGAAGATTAATTAAAATCAACACTATCAATTCATTTACCCCTCCTGTTGACGGTAGCAATCCTACTGCCAACAATGTTTACAGTGGCAACGGAGAACAGGTTATCTTCAATGGAGCAACTCAAATTGTTGAAGGAATTCCGTTAAATGGCTGTAATGTATCCGGTCTTACTCCTGCAACTACATATTGGTTCAGGAGTTATGAATACAACGGTAGTGGCAGTAATACTCGTTATAATACTTCGGAGGCAATAAACAATCCTATTTCCGCAACAACAACAAATACCCAAAGCAGTGGCTATTATGCCGGAATTACAGGTTATGGAAACACGCTGAAGACAAATCTGCATAATTTAATTCGGACTACACATACAACCCGTTATTCTTATGATGCTTTGTGGATTAAATTGCCCTACACGGATGAAGACCCTAATAATACTGATAATATTATTGAAATATACACCGGTTGGAGTGTTCCCAAATCCTATTATGGAGGAGGAACTTCACAATGGAATAGAGAGCATACCTGGAGTAAAAGTCATGGTGATTTTGGGGAAACACCACCTGCTGGAACGGATTTACATCATTTGCGTCCCTGCGATTCTACTGTAAATTCTGCCAAAAGTAATAAGGATTTTGATTATGCTCCGAACCCTTATATTGATTCTTCACCCTATAATGGTTACTCTTCAGATACTGGCTGTAAAACATCTACTTATGCCTGGGAACCGAGAGATGAGGATAAAGGTGATGTTGCTAGAATGATTATGTATATGGCAATCCGTTATGAAGGAACAGACACTTCTTTTGATCTGGAAATTGTAGATAATACAAATACCAGCGGACCTAATTATGGAAAGCTTTCTACTTTACTGCAATGGCATATTATTGATCCTCCGGATGCCCGTGAAATGCAACGTAATAATCGTATTCAGGAACTTCAGGGAAATCGGAATCCCTTTATTGATGAGCCAATGTATGCCTATCAAATTTGGGCTCCTATGCCTTTAAATCCGACTAATATTACTCAGACAGGTTTCACTGCTAATTGGACAGCTCCCATTTCTGCTACAAAGTATTATTTTCAGCTGGCTACTGATGCCAATTTTACGAATATTGTTCCCGGTTATGATAATCTGGATGTGGGTTTGACCCTTTCCCGCAATATCAGTGGTTTATCTAATGGGTATACTTATTATTATCGTTTGCGTTCCTATTTTACAAGTGGTTACAGTATGTATTCACCTTATAAGGAAGTTACTCTTACCTTACCTGCATCGGCACAACTTTCTTCCGGAACCGCATTAACGGAAGGAAACCTGAATGGAGCTATTTTACAATTGACTTTAACCAATACCACCTGGAGAGATAACACCTTGCTAATTAGTAGTTTTACTCTAAATAATGCTCCTGCAGGTCTTTCTCTTTTAAGCGTGCAATATCTCAGTGCTACAGCCGCTCAAATAGTTTTAAGCTTTGATAATACCGATTTTGACGCTAATATTCTTAATTTTAGCGTTACCATCAATGCTTTAGAAATAAATAATGGCTCCAATCTAACTACCAACACTTTAACGATTATAGCTTATATAGAATGCCCTCTATCCATACAGATTCAGGGTTCGCAGTTGATATTAAATATCCAAGAGGTCTCCGGCGCCAATCTTTACAAGGTCTTTTCCAGCACTGATCCCTACGGTGTTTATACGGAAATAAGCACCAGCGGAATTTTTGATCCTCTTGTTCCCAATCGTTGGAGTTATACTATTCCTGCTGATGAACGCAGATTTTACAGGTCTGCTGCTGTCCGCAATCCTTAATGATCCGGAGTTGACAAGGTTTTTGGGTTGAGAAGGGTTAGAGGGTTTTGAAGGTTGAGAAAGTTTAGATGGTTGTGAAGGTTGAGAGGGTTTGAGGGTTGAAAAAGTTTAGAAGGTTGAGATTTCATCAAAGCCCGGAGGGCGATACAATGATAGCGATGGGTGCGTAAGCCCCTTGGGAAAAAAGTTTGAGAGGGTTGAAACTGTTTAGAAGGTTGAGATTTCATCAAAGCCCAGAGGGCGACACAATGATAGCGATGGGTGCGTAAGCCCCTCGGGAAAAAAGTTTGAGAGGGTTGAAACTGTTTAGAAGGTTGAGATTTCATCAAAGCCCAGAGGGCGACACAATGATAGCGATGGGTGCGTAAGCCCCTCGGGAAAAAAGTTTGAGAGGGTTGAAACTGTTTAGAAGGTTGAGATTTCATCAAAGCCCAGAGGGCGACACAATGATAGCGATGGGTGCGTAAGCCCCTCGGGAAAAAAGTTTGAGAGGGTTGAAACTGTTTAGAAGGTTGAGATTTCATCAAAGCCCAGAGGGCGACACAATGATAGCGATGGGTGCGTAAGCCCCTCGGGAAAAAAGTTTGAGAGGGTTGAAACT
>ERZ1026800.836-NODE-836-length-23234-cov-6.238716_pt1 | contig 23234 bp, 40 predicted proteins | sample MGYA00520873_ERZ1026800 | MGnify/ENA primary metagenome ERZ1026800 (study PRJEB33270, sample SAMEA104284475) | anaerobic digester metagenome | biome: Anaerobic digester microbiome; feature: mesophilic sludge digester; material: Anaerobic digester biomass | place...
GTCACCACCGTATGCCACGGGTGCGCCTGCACCTTCCACCGACGCACCAGCCATGCGACGGCCAGCGCGGCGGGGATGCCGAGGGCGAGCCAGTATCGGGCCTTCATTCCTCAACCTCCTTGCCGTTCGCCCGCAGGAGTTCCCGCGTGCGCGCGATGAACTGTTCCTGCATCTGGAGCTGTGCCGGCGACGAGAACCCGTTTCGGGCGCGGTTGCAGCGCACGATCTCCGCGAAGCTCCGGCGGTGCTCGATCTGCGCAACCTGCGGGTCGATCATCCCGACCTGCGACGCATGCGCGGCAATCTCCGGGTAGGAATGTATCCCGCCCTTGAACTTGATAGGCAGCGGACGCGGGCGCATGAGGTCGAGCTGCCAGTCAGGCCCGAGGAGCTGCGAGATATCCACGCCCTCGCAGAAGTTCCGCCGGCTGATCCAGCACAGACGCAGCCCGTCGTTCTCGGTCAGCACGCCCGATAGCGCATGCAGGGCCTCAGCGGACATGAACTCGTCGATGCCCCCGGTTCGGATATGCCACGTCTCCGGATTGGCGTATCGCGGAGTTTCCCACAGCACGGCCTCGAGGAGCCCGGATATCTGCACGTTGATTGGGCGCACGTCGAACTCTGCCGCGATGGCTTCTGAGTCATCGTGACAGTCGTGCAGAATCAGGATGATTTCCTCGGTGAGCGGCTTCCAGTGCTGGAGCCAGACGCGGAGCCGGGAACTGCCGTCGGGCTGCGTGCCCTCGTTGTGGGCGCAGACGCCGACGGAGAAGCGTATGGATGTACCCATGACCCTCCCTCGTTGATTCCTCCCTCACCGATACTATGCACTGTCAAGGAATTGACGGCAAGGGCTTGAAAGCAGAACGCCCCGGCCGAAACCGGGGCGCCCTGCGGAGGGAGGGAGGTAGGGGCTAGGCTATTCGCACTTGGCGTGGACCAGCGCGACGCGGGCGCAGGTGCCTGCGTTCGGGACCAGCCCGATGGCGTAATGGCCGTTCCAGCCGAGGTACTTCACGCGGCCGGGGAAGTCGCGGCTGTCGGACCATATCGCGTAGGTACTCGGATCGGCGCCGACCGTGGTGTTGCCGATGATGCCAGGGCCGAAGAAAACGCCCGTGCCGGTCGTGGTCGAGTAGGTGAGCTTGTGGACCCCGGTCTCCTCGACGAAGAGAACCCCGCCATAGACGCCCAGCATGCCGGTGCGGTACAGGTCCGGGTTCTGGAGGGCGGCGACATTCTGGAACTCGGTCTGTGAGGTGATCGCGCCGAACATCCCGCTGGGCCCCATGCAGACGTACTCGTAGGGACGACCCTGGAACCGCGGAATGTTGTTGCGCCGGAACTCCGCGACCATGTTCCTGACGTGGTACGGCATGAGGTAGTTGGTCCCCGCCGTGCCGCCGGAGATGGTCCCGTAGCGGAGGGTGGCATCGGCGCCGGCGTCGAACGCATACTGCGCCCCGATGGCCGCGGCTCCGATGCGGTCCTCCCACGTCTGGATGGAGTTGGTCAGCACGGCCTCTACCGCGCTGGACTCCAGGCCGGCGCCGATCTTGTACTCGGCGTCCTTGGTCAGTATCATCTTCTGGCCGTACTCGTAGACGGTCAGGCTCGTCTCGTAGGCATCGACCGTGCCGTTGCCGGTGAAGTCGGTGCCGTTGAGATTGGTTGTCAGGACGTTCATGTTGCCGAGGTAGTGGCACTTGATCGAGTCGCCGCGACCGGCGGCCATGAGGTCGGCGCCGTTGATGTCACCGACGACGAACTGTGACCAGCATGCCTCGGTGGCGAGGAGCTTGCCGAAGCGGGGCACCCAGTAGTCGGGCACAAGGTATGTACCGTTGCCGGCGACGATGTCGCCTATTCCTGCGGTCGTGAAGTCACCCACGATTTACTTCCTTCCGGCGTTCGCAAACGCCCGGATCTTGTCCTGAATGGACATTCCCATGATTTCCTTGACGGCTGCGGTGGTGTTCGGCGAGCGCGGGGCGCCGGTCATGGTCAGACCAGGCCCCTGGGTAGCGCCGAGCTTCGCCCGCAGGGTTTCGTACTCCGCCTCCACCGGCTTCAGGAGTTCGGCCAGTTCGGCCTCGTCGGCGAATGTCTGCCCCGCCACTGCGGAGGAGAGCAACCGACGGAGGACGGCAGACTCTTCGGGGGTCTTCCCGGAGAGCTTGCTGGAGAAAACCCGCTCGGTCAGGATCTCCCTGTCCTTCGCGGCAATGAGGGCGTCACGCTCGCTCATCTGCTTCTCCATCTCGGCGACCTTCGCAGCCAGCTTCTGCGTCTCGGTCATCTCGGATTCCTTGCGCTTGGCTTCGGCGGCCTCGAGGGCCGTCAGCTTCTCTGCCAGTTCCTTGGCGGTCCGGGCCTCGCCCTTGTACTGCGTGAGGTCGGTCTTGTACTTGGCCAGCGCCGCCTTCGCCTCGCCGAGAGAAGCGAACCCGAACTCCGCCATGAACTGCTCCGGGGTCAGCTCTGCCGCCGGCTCGCCCTGTCCCTGCTCGCCTATGCCCTCCAGCATGATTACCTCCCGCCGCCACTGCGGCGTCGAAAATGCTGACGCGGTATCCCCGCGTCGGGATTATACGGCGTCATGATATTGACGCCCGCGCATGTTCGGGCTACTCCTGATCGAGCAGCCATTCGAGGAACTGTTCCGGCGAAGGCCGCGCAATTCCCGTTGCCGCGATGTATGCCGACAGGCGGCTCTCCATCTGCGAGGTGGTCAAATCGGCGAGCTCGTCCAGCCCTTCGGCCCGCGCCATGTCGGCCACCGTCTCGAATACGCCTGTCACCTCTGCCGCCGAGAGGCCCTGGAGGGTGACATCGGCCAGCCATGAAGGGGCCGCAAAGCCTTCGCCAAACTCGCCCGCAGCGTTGCGTTCGACGACGTCCTCACGCAGGAACTGGCTCACGAGTTCGGCGGATTCGCGGTCGTAGAAGTAGATCAGTTGCATGCCATCGTCGGGCCAGCGGGGCGGGGTCGGGGATGTCTGCCCGTCGCAGAAGTCCTTTGCGAATCCATCCCGGTAGGCTTCAGCCATGTCCTCGATCTCGCCGTACTTCTCGACGTTGGCCGCGGTCGTGTCGTTGGTGATCGTCTGGACCCACACACCCCACAGCTCACCGCCAGCCATACCCTACCTCCCGCCCGGGGCGTGCTTCATCCGCCACTCGACGGCGGCGGCGGCCATCATGTGCGGCCGGCCGACGGTGAAGCGGCGCAGGTGTTCGCTCCAACTCAGATCCGCGTTGCCATAGCGGAAGCCCACGACGTGCCCATCAGGGGCTGTCATGTTCTGGCGGAACTGAGCCGTCGTCCAGCCCTGCACGCAGGCGGCATGCACCATGCGTTCGACGTGGCGGCGGTGGCGGATTGCATGGTCCTGCCATGCGCTGATTTCGGCCCGCTGATACCCGGCAATCTGGTCGGCCTCTTCCCGGCGCAAGTCGATCCGCTTGGGCGTCGGAAGCAGCATCATCTCCCGGTTGAGCCGCCACAGCGCATGCCCGGCAGTCCAAAACTCGGTGAAATGCTGGAGCGTCCAGTCGGTGATGGGCTTCAACAGGTAACGAGAGCAACCCTCTTCGACAATCCGCCCGGCGCGGGGGATCGCTTCCGGCCCGCCCTTCTCCGTCCAGTGTCCGCGCTCGATGATCAACAGCGCCTCGATCGCTGGGAGGGCCTGCGTGCGGAACCAGGTATCGTAGTTCTCCGCGGCGGGCATGAGTTCGGCCCGCTCCTCGACGCCGATGCGGGCGTACTGCCGCATCATCAGGTCGACGAGCTTACGCAGGCGTGGGGTTGCCACTACCGGCATTGGCCAGCTCCTGTCTCTGCTGTGCTATCCGCAGGTCGGCGGAGGCGTCTACTTCCGCCGCCTTGCCCGCGCCGACCCGCTCCAGCTCCTCGCGCACGTCATCGTCGGACCAGTCGGGATGCGTCTCCCGGATGGCCGTCTCCACGCTCTCGAACCCGGCCCCGATACGGGTGCTGTGGGCCTGCGCGGCAATCGCTGCATCCTCGGCAACGCGCACGGGCTCGAAGGTGACAGACGCCTCGGCCGTCGCCTCGTCGATGCGGATCGGGTCCGGCTGGTCGAAGCCGAGGCCGTAGTTTGTCGTCAGCCCCGTGAATGGGGCCTTCCCCATGTACGCAAGCACCGCGATCATGGTCCGCATGAGTTCGATCTCCTGTATGCTGCACAGCTTCTCACGCTCGGCGATCATGTCCAGATACGGCCGCAGGGCAATCTCGTAAGCCCTGCCGCTGGACAGTTCGCCGATATGGGTCAGGTCGCCCGTGGCGATGGACGGGATGCGTGCTGTCTCGTGGATCAGAGCGAGGAGATGTTCAAAGTGCGTCTTGAAGCCTTCGAGGTTCTGGCTCCACTCCAGCATCTTCACGTCGGCGGGGGAGCCGTTGGGCAATGCACCCAGCGCCCATACCGCCTTGTGGCTGTAGTCCGGCTGTTCCTCGAGGTCCGCCGTCGTGGCGATGATCGGGTAGAGATTCCAGAGGAGTAATAGCCGTGCGTCAGTGGTCGACTCGTTGACGGCCTGGAGCATGGGCAGGAGATGTTCGAGATCAGGCACGCCACGGGCGGCCGTCATGTCCATCTCGTTCCGCCAGAACACCCCGTCCAGGAAGTCGCCGAAGGGATTGAACGCATCCGTCTCGGTATCAGCCTCCCACGGCACGCGGCGCCCGTCGATGAAGCGGGCGCGGATGCCCGGCTGCTGGATCGCGCCCGTGAGGGGATTGCGGACATGCCGGGTGATGATTTCCATGCGCGCCTCTGCCGCGCCTGTACCCTTGATCACGCGGGCGATCTGCGATGCTACAGGATCGGCAACGTAGTCGTAGATCAGGCCGATGATTGTCTGCGGATCGTCGGGATCGTAGATCGGGACAACATGCCGGCCGTCCCACACGGACACCTTCACGCCATCGCGCCAATCCGGGGCAAGACGCAGCACGGTATCACCGACGACGGAAGCAAGGCGGCAGTTCTGCGGCATGGTCAGCGTGAGCTTGGCCCATATCGGGGCGAGGGCCTTGTCGTAGGCCTCGTTGCCCGTGGTGCGCTCGACCTCTCTGTTGTACAGGCCCGTTGCGATGGCGTCCACGAGGAGTTGCGCCAATGGGATCGAGGTCCAGTTATCGCGCCGATCCCGCCAGGTATCCTCGGACATCGACTGCGGATGCACGGGCTCTAGCTCGTTCCGATAGTAGTCCATGCGCTTGTTCATTGCGGCGAGGTCGCGCTTGTCGCATTCGGCGAGGATGTCCTCCAGCTGCCGGGCGGAGATTTCGGGAACAAGGCTCTCGTAGATGCCGCTCATGTCTGCCAGCTCCTTCCCGGCTTGCGGGCGTATCTGTAGGTGCAGTAATAGCGTAGGGCGTCCATTGGGTGATCGTTGATGTTATCCTTCTCGGGCTCCTCCGACACGGGGCCGTCGCCCTCCGCGTAATGATAGTTTTCGCAGGCGGATACAGTGGCGGGGGCTTGCGGCCCGCAGAATCGGAGGCTTATTGCGTTATCTGTGTTTAGCATTCGGCTGCGGACGCAGTTTATGCCTTCAACTATGCCTTGCGCGTGTGCCTTGAAGTGCATCCCCCTGGCTTTCATCCAGCCCATGAAGCTCGTGCCCGTCTCCTGCGAGCGCGCCTTGCCCGCTACGTCGCACACTAGGTACTCGTAGCCCTGCGGCGGGCGGCGCTCGTTCAACAGCCGGAGCACGTCGTCGAAGAGCAATCCTGACTGCACCACCTCGCCGATCACGATATCCTCGGACGTGACCGGATTGTGCGCGATCCAGAGGATAGCGGTAGGGTTGGCGAGGCCGGGGTCAACGGCCGCGCTGATCGTCCAGCCGGAGAGATCGGGTAGATCGTCGATGACATGCCGCGCCCGGTCGAATGTGCTGTAGACCTGCCCGGCGAAGCTGACGAACTGCGCCTCGTACTCCTGCCGCCACACGGTGGGATCGGTGGTGCGGCGGGCCTCCACGAAGAACTCCACGGGCAGGTGTGGGTTATCCATGCTCGGCGCCTGCACGCTGAAATATCGCTCGTCGCCCCCCGGCTGGCCGAACTCGAACAGCTTGTAAATCCAGTTATGCCCCTTCGGCGTCGTCGGGAAGATCGCGTCGCCGTCACGGTCAGCGAGGCCCGGCATGGTGTACTGCGACCATATCCGCTCCGGGAGTTGCGCCGCCTCTTCCATGATCACGAGGTCAAGGCCGTCGCTGCGTGGGCCTCCTCCGAGCAGGCTCTTGGGCCTATCCGCGGACTTCAACTCCAGCACTCCGCCCCACTTCGTCGTCACTGTCGGCATTCCCCACGGGCTCGTGCCGATTCGGGCAGATCCACCGAATACTCGCCCGATGATCGGCTCGAGCTTGAACCATGGCCGCGTCGCCAGATCATAGGATGGCGCGATGATCCAGATCCGCACGTCGGTCTCACACAGGGCATAGCTGGCGATGAATGCCGATATGTCACTCTTGCCCCATCTGCGGCCACAGATGGGTAGGATGCGCTTGACCCCACGTGCGTAGGCCGCGATGCAGTCGTGCTGCTTGCTGTGGGGTTCATATCCGATGCACCTCGCCCATTTTGCCAGGCTTTCAGGTGTCCGACGTATCATCGGCCGCCTCGTCATCGCGCGCGAAGAACCGATCCAGCGGGCTCCGCATGGTCACAGAGGAATCAATTACCTGCCGCTCGGAGAACTCCGTGGGGAACAGACGCGCGAGGAGCCATTCCGAATGACGAGCATCCTGCCGAGCGTGCTTGACGATGTTCTCCATGTGGAAAGCCTTGAACTTCGCGCGCGCGCGGGAGAGGTCGGCCAGAAAAGCCGCATCCTCGTGCTTCCATTCCTTGAAGGCCGAATAGCTGATTCCGGCATAATCCGCTGCCGACGTGTCGCACATTCCATACTGCTCGATCGCGGCCAGGATGTTGGCCCTGTTCTCTTCGGTGCGGATCGTCGGTCGGCGCTTGAGCTTCGGCCCCGGCGTTGAAACCGGGGCTTCGGCCTGCTTTCTCGTGCGCGCCTTAGCTGCCATGCTGCACTACTCCGGTTAAGGCTCCTGCGGGGGAGGCTCGGGGGGATCCTGCGGCTTCGGCAGTCCCTGGGGAGGAGGTGCCGGCTTCTCGGGATCAATGGGTTCGGGATCGGGCATGATCATACCTCTCCCTGCGCTGCATCGCGCAAGAATTCGTTGATGCTCTGCACGTTCTCGTTGAGGTCTTCCATCTGCCTCAGCATGGCCTCATTCGTGGCCGCCATGCCGGAGATGCACTGTTCGATCTCGTCGAGCCGGGCCTCGTGGACCTCGATGACTGCGTGGTCGGCTGCCTGCCGCTCCCGCGCTGCCTGAGATTCAATCTTGACCGCGCTCCATGCAACGCCTGCACCGAACAGGAGAATGGCCAGCTTCATCGCGTTCTCCTGCCACCAGGCTTTCCGCGCGGCAGTCATTACACGCTTTCGGCTACGATAAGCCAGTTGATGCCATTGCTCCAATAGCAGCCGTACTTGCCCGGCGTGTACACCTGGGTCCCGTTGTCGCCGATGAGCTGCGATCCGTAGCCCGTGGCCGTCAGGGTGCCCGATCCGGCCTCGTGGATGTTGATCATCCGGCCAGCGCAGAGGGCGGCGTTGGGCAGCACGATGGCGTGTGCCGCTCCACCCGAACCGTAGTAGCCAGTGACGTTAGAGGGCAGTGTCGGCGCGGTGCCGTTGCCCGTCACGACGGAGCCGAAGCCGGCTGTGGCGGAAAGCGCGCCGGTGATCGTCACGCCCCCGGAGGCGGTGAGGGCACCCGTGATGACGGCGATTCCACCGACAGATAGCCCGCCGGTGATGTCGAAGTTGTCGGTGTCGAAGCGCGAGCTTCCGCCCCTGTACACGGTATCGGTAGCCATGTCAGTTCCCCTCTCCAGCGCCCTGATCGGCGCCGGTGATCGCCGGGCGTGAGTGCCCGGCAGACGTGCGGCCCGTGAAGCCTATGCCCACGGCCTTCTCGAAACTGCGTGTGCTGATCACGAGTACGGCCAACAGGAACCAGTACAGCTCCGACAGGTAGTCGCCTGCAACCAGCCATGTCGCCGTTGCGAGGATCCAGATTTTGTAGCTGACGATGATCGAGAGCGCCTTGAAGGCGGCGTCCCGCACCGTGCGGACGAACTCGATGCCCACGGCTAGTCCTTATGGCCCCAGCAGAGCATGAGAAAACCCCCGGAGGTTGAGTCCGGGGGTAATCTACGGTCAGCCTATGATGTCATTGCGCATGTTCGGGCGGCGGATGGTGCAGGCTGCCCCATGCGTGGGTGATCGCCTTGTCCGTCAAGGCCGCGGTAGGGAACTGTTCCCGGATCGTGAGGATCGCGTCTCGAGCTGTCGGCGCTGTCTCTACGATATCCTCCATCGCCTCCGACCATGCAGGACGGTATCCAGTCCGGCGGCAGTGATCGAAGTGGGAGCGGATCGAGTCCAGCGAGCGCACCGGACCGTAGACAGCCGCGTATCCGATCCATGCCAGCCGAACGGAAGGCGCTGCCGTGATAATCGCGGATTCCTCGACCGTGAAAGAGCATGGATGCGCACGGCCGGTGCCGTCGCCCGGCTCCGTCCAGGGATATGGGTGCCACAGTGCCGTGCCCGCGCATGCCCGACAGAGCGAGCCGTCGATGTCCGTGCCGGTAGCCTCGCAGAGCGGGCACGGAGCGGAGCCACAGGCCAGGGCGGCGGCTACGTCGATCATGTGCGCTCGTAGACCTTGACGATATGGAATCCGAGATGTCGCGCGTGCTCGCGGGCACGCTTGCGAATGATGATCTCCGATTCCGTCAGTGGCATGTAGAAGCCCTCGAGAGGCGTTCCGTCGGGATCGTCCAGATACCAGCCGAACTTCCGCCCGAGGTGCGGCTTGTCGATGCGGGTCAGCCGGTAGATGATCCCACCAGCCCTTTCGTAGCCCTCAACAAGTGTGCCCATTACGCCTCACTCCACATCCGTGGCCCCTCAGGGGTCGCTATCAGGTGCCTGCCCGGCCCGAGCCAGATATCGTCCGATACCTGACCGGCGGCCACTGCCTCGGAATATAACTGCGTCCCGGGGAGTATGACTGTCACCCCGTGCGTGCCGGTATCATCCGCGTCAAGCCGGGCCATGAACGCGGCATGCTCCCGGCGATCTTCGGCCGTCTCTCCGGGATAGCCCGTCATCGTCAGCGCGACGAATCGCAGCCCGGCATCCCAGCATGCCCGGCGGGCGGTCAGCACGGCGTCTAGATCGAGCCGCTTGCCGATCAGATCCAGCACGTGGCGGGAGCCCGATTCCAGGCCGACGGCGACCTGCCAGCATCCCGCGGCCGCCATGTACTCCGCAAGTTCCGCCGTGATCAGATCCGCCCGCGTAGTAGCCTGCCAGACGAATCCGAGGTCAGACAGCACGTCGCATATCTCCAGCGCGTTGGCAGCATCCGTCGCCCAACAGTCGTCGTCGATGCAGATGTGCCGGACCCCCATGTCGGCAAGGGGCTCGAGCGCGCGCCGCACCCATGCCGCGGAGTGACGACGCATCGGGCGTTTCCACGCGCGGCAGAACGCACATCGGCCGGGACAGCCCCGCGAGACGACGATGGAGATGCGCGGTGTCGTCTCCAGATCGACACCCTGGTATATGCCGCTGTCGCGCGGGGCATACTCCATGACGGGAACCTGCCCCCACGCAGGCACGGGCAGGGCGTCGAGGTCGGGCAGGTATTCGAGGCTGACCCGGGGCAGCGACTCGCCTGCAACTAGCCGCGCCCATGCACGTTCGCCGTCCCCCCGGATGACGTGATCGACGAAAGGATAGTGCTGCGCGACTTGCTCCGCGATGTTCCGGGCGCTGACATGCGGGCCGCCGAGAACCGTCCGGGCGCCTGCGGCCTTCGCTGCTTCAAGGACGGCGAGGGCTTCATGCCGCGTCGAAGTGAATGCCGTGACGCCGACGATGTCCGGCCGGTGGTCAGCGATTACATCCGCCTCCTCCTGGCCGCTCTGTGCGCAGTCTATGACGCGGGTGCCCGGTGCGGCAGCGGCCATCGAGAGTAGACCGAGGGGCGGCGGCGACCACTGCCAGAACCAGCGCATCGCCCTCGGCTGGACCAACAACGCCGTCATGTCAGCGGCAGCCCGGCGGCTGCTTGCCGCGCCCGGCGGCTGCTTGCCGCGCCCGGCGGCGCCATGTGTCGTAGGTATTCCGGCTGATCGGCACGAGCCCCTCCCTCTCGCACTGCGAAAGGTAATCAGCAAACCGCTCTACGGCAAGGGCGATCCCGTATGAGGGGTTGAGTTGCACCTGTTTCACTCGCTTCGGCGGCCACGGCCTGCCCTTGCAGTTCGGGCACTTCCGGCTGACGATCGCGTGTTGAACCGGGCTGTAATCGGGCACCTCACGTGCCCCGCCACAGACCGGGCAGGCCTTGTAGTCAGACATCCTCCGGCTCCCATTCGACCGAGCGCAGGATGTTCCGTGTCGTGAGGTTGCCCCGGACCAGGGCCGCGACGCGCTCCGGCGCCCAGTCGGCCCGGCGGGCCTCGTCGATCAGGTCCGACAGCGAGTGCAGAGCGGAGTATGCCCGGAGGGCTTCCCCGGCCGCATTCGCCCCTTCATCGAGGCGGCAGGAGTGGCGCAGGCCGCAGGTGGCGCAGCCGGCGGAGCGGCCGTCGCTGCAACGATCGCGCTCTGCTACGAGCGCGGCGAGAGATTCACGCGTCAGCATGTCGCTATCACCTCCTCGCATCCCACAGCCTCGCTGTAGAACGCGATGAAACGGGACTCGATCTGGTTGCACAGGCTCTCGGACGTTCCGGGAGTCACGGAGATGATCCAGCCGCCGACGTGTGCCGCCGTGGGCTTCCTGACCATGTACGGGGTCTGCCGCTGGAAGCATCCGACCTGATAGGTGGCGAGGTTGCGGATGGAAGGCATCAGCATCGACTTGTGCAGATGCCCGATTGCGACCATGTGGGGCTTGCTCCCGCCCTCCAGGTCACGGATTATGTTCTGCGCCCGGTAGCTGATCGCGTAGGGGGTGCCGCCGTCGGGGTGGACTAGGAGCACGCGCCACGGCCGGCCGTCTGCCGTGCGGAGTTCGACGCGGCCATAGTCTGCTCCGACGTGGATCCAGTCCGGGCGGCGGGCCTGAAGCTCCCGCCCGACGTTCATGCCGGCGGCCTTCTTGAACGAGGCGTCATGGTTGCCGGCGATGAAGTAGGTGGTGATCCCCTCATCCTTGCCCGGGGCGACCTCCGCGAACCAGTCGCTCTGTGCCTCCCAGCCGATCTTGTGCAGCTCGTACTCCTGGCCCTTGTAGATGCGGTGCCCGTCCAGCACGTCCCCGGCATGGAGGATGATGCGGATCCCGGCATCGGCGCAGGTCCGGTAGAAGGCGCGGAGCTGGTCCGTCGCCTCGTACAGGCTGCCGAGGTGTGTGTCCCCGATCAGGCCGAACCGGAGGCTGTTGCTGTCAGTCGGCACTTCGATGTCCACCGCCCGGGACTGCCGGGCGATCATGTCCAGGGTCGCCTCGAGCTCCGCGACGCGCGGCCGCTCGTACTCCTCATGGGCTCCGCGGAGTGCGGCCTCGGTGATCGGCTGGCCCGTCATCGGAGTATCGCCTCCTGCTTCATCGCCGCGATCCTGTCCGGATGGCCGAGGTACTGCACCCCGTTGGCGACCGCCTGCCCGCGGTAGGCCGCATACCTGGCGTCACCGAACACCTGACGGGCGGCGGCCTTCGGTACACCTGCCGCGACGGCGGCGTCGTCCAGCCGGTAGAACTCGCCGGGCTGGATCGCCTCCAGGAACCGCCGGGTCTTGAAGTGAACGTCGATCTCCGACCGAAGCATGTCCTCGCTGATCGCGCCTGGAGCTGCGGTCATCGCGGCCTCCATGTTGGGGTTATTCGTGGCGGGTGAGGGGGCGGGAGTGGGAGCGCCTACCGGGATCTTCCCCGCCGCCTCCAGAGCGCGGATGCGGGATGATGCGTAGTGCCGCGTCGTGCCTGTCGCATCTACGCAGGCGTCGATTCGCGCCTGCCTGTCCCGCGGCATGTTGCCCCACCTGTGGTAGTTGGCGCGAACCCAGTCCCCGACGGTGTCAATTCGACTGTCGCCCACGATATCATCCCCTTCCGAGTGTTGCCACTAGTATGACCAGCAGCCAGAACAAGATACTGATCCCGGCGCATGCCAGGCAACCCGCCCGGCGCTCGGTCCAGTAGCAGCGGGTCACGAACGCGCCTCCGTGATGAACCCGTGCCGCGCGTTGTCGATGTCCAGCGGTTTGCCAGACTCCGGGTGCCGGAGCAAATCGCAGTCGTGCAGCACGTCCACGACCTGCGACAACGACCGGCAGACGGCGGTGGTCCAGCCCTCCGCCTCCAGCCGCTCCAGCCATGCCCGCTGTTCCGGCGTCGGGTAGTTCCCCGGCGCCTTCAGCTCGATAGCCAGGCCGTGCCGATTCGGCGGTAGGACGATATTATGCGATCCATCCGCCGGGCCGACACGATGCGCCCGGCAGATCAGCACGTCGGGAATCCCCGCCTTGACGCCCTGGCGCTTCAGCCGCGCACCCAGCGCGGGCGAGCAGTGGCGCTCGTTGGGTACGTGGAGCCACGGCAGCCGCAGGGCGTCGAGCAGCGCCGCGACCTCCACCTGGATGGCGTACTCTACGCGGGTCATGCCTCGATCACCTCCACGGCTGCGATGTCCTGCTCCCGCCGAAGCGTCGCAGCGTAGCGGGTCGCGTGCTTCTCGCAGTAGGTCCGATAGTCGCGCGACCAGTGCGGGTCTGACGCCCATCTGTACCTGACGCGGAATCGGGCGGCGCCGTGGCACGGCTCCTTCCCGGAGCCGATGGGCGGGTACTGGCAATGGTTCATCGCAACCTCCACGCGCGGCAGGTGACTACCCCCGCACTGATTCCGCCGAGGCGCTTCATCGCCCCGGCGCTGATATCGAGTTGCCGCGTCGGATGCGGCTGGAGCGGCCACACGGCCGCCCCGATGGAGTCGACCGCATACGGCCCGCGGTCGTTGATCGTCACGGCAACCGCCCGGCCGTCGCGCTCGAGGAGCAACACCGAACCGAACGGCAGCGACGGAGAGGCCGCCGTCATCGCGTGCTGGTCGAAGACCGCCCCTGATGCCGTCTGCCGGCCGTGAAAGCCGGGGCCGTAGTACGAGACCGTCAGCGTAGTAGGCTGCGGCAGGAGCAGCGCCGCGGCGAGGAGGGCGGGGGTCATCGCATGGCCTCCGCCGGCGCCGGGTAGCAGTCAGCGATACGACTCGCCTCCAGTTCGGCGAGGAACATGCGGGCGGCCTCACAATCGGGGCAATGGCATGGATCAGGGATAAGCCCCTGCATCAGCTCCACCGCCCGGACCAGCTGCGCGGCGAGCTCAGGGGCGGCAGCGATGAGGGCTGCGTTGGCGCCCTGATAGGGATGCCCCTCGGGAGCCCAAATCCCACAGATCACCCCCTCATCGGGCGCCTCCACGAACTCGTGTGGCGAGTAAACGGCTGGGTATCCGTGTCGGTTCAGGGTCCACGGCCCCGGCGTCGCCTTCTCCAGCATCCCCCGTATCTCCTCCAGCGTCATCGCTCCCCCTTCCTCGCCTCGGAGCACGTCCGAGGCTCCACCGTGCAGACTCGCCGCGCCGGTCACTCTGCACAGCGCGGGTTCGAGGCACAGAACAGCCCGCCCCGTCCTTGCGCCAGTTTTACATATTGCGGGTTCAGCTCAATCAGTATTGCCTTGCGCCCCTCGGACGCGGCCACCTCGCCAGTCGTGCCGCTTCCTCCGAACGGGTCCAGCACCGTGCCGCCAGCGGGACACCCGGCACGGATGCAAGGCTGGATCAGGTCGGGCGGGAAGGTGGCAAAATGTGCCTCGCGGTAGGGCTTCGTCGTAACGGTCCAGACTGAGCGGCGGTTGCGCTTGTCCTCGCCAGCCGCAATGTCCTTCATGTTCCGCCCGGCACGGTTAGCTGGCCCGTTCTCCCCGTAGCGGAAATGGCCTTGCCCTCTAAATGCGTTGCGCCCACCGCGACCCTTCGAGTATCGGCCTCCTGGCGAGTGGTGGACATCATCTCCCTTGTTCCCTCCGATCACATCATCCCGAACCCGTCCGACCTGCGATTCTGCCACATCCTCTTTGATGGCCTCCGCGTCGTAGTAGTAGCGCGGCGACTTCGCCAGCAGGAAAATGTACTCATGCGCCTTCGTGCATCGGTCGGTCACGCTCTCCGGCATGGGGTTCGGCTTGTGCCAGATGATGTCCTGCCGCAGATACCAGCCGTCGGCTTGTAGGGCGAAGGCAACGCGCCATGGGATGCCGATAAGGTCTTTGGGCTTGAGGCCATGATTTACAGCGGGCATTTTTATGCCAGCGGCCTTATTCAATGTTTCGTGCCGTTGTCCAACCCAGCCCATTGTAGACTTACCTTCACCGTTGTTATTTGACCTTTCCCCGTTGCTTGCGTAACTATCCCCCAAATTAAGCCACACCGTACCGTCATCCCGAAGCACCCGCTTGACCTCGCGGAACACGGCCACCAGTTCGGCAACATAGGCGTCCGGCGTGGACTCTAGGCCGATCTGCCCAGCGCACCCGTAGTCCCGCAGGCCGAAGTACGGCGGCGATGTCACGCAACAATGCACGGAGCAATCCGGCAGGGTTTTCAGGACTTCGCGGCAGTCGCCTTGGAGAATCTGGATCATTCGGGCCTCGAACAACGGGTTGCACCACCTACGCCCGCCGAAGCGTCGGGCGAGGGGTGAACCCCAGGGTCGGATGCGTTCGTCGTCGGCCGCATCGCGGCTCCAGGGCCTTGCCAGCTATGATGTAGCAGCCCCGCGCAGTCCCCTGCCATTCTAGTACAGTCATGTATGATGCGGGCGTTCTCCGCCTCCAGCTCCGCAACGCGGGCGCGGAGGGCGTCACGCTCGTCCATCAGGCCCAGTATCATCCGCGCCTCTTTGCCCGGATCGACGTCGACCGTGTAGCAGGCCCGGTTCGTAGCTGGACGCAGGATGCAATCCCCGCAATCCTCCGGCGTGCAGTCTCGTACTGCCTCGTAATACTCCCGCGTCAGGTCCATCATCTTCCTCTCTCCCGCCGGGCATCCATTCCGGCGTCGGCCTGCTCGTCCTCCCGGCGCTGCCGCCGCTCTTCTGCCTCCCGGCAGCCGTCGCAGCCATCGCATCCGGATGGGTGCTCTACGATTCGGCCGATCAACGGACAGCGCTTCATGATCTCCCCCTCTCTGGCCGGCGGTCCCGGCCGGTCATGCGGACTATCCGCCCGCCCTCCGACAGCCTCGAAAGCATCTGATCCCCGTACCGCTGCGTCCACTCCTCGGGCGTGAGGTTCGTGCTGATCCCGACTCCGCGCTTCTCCCGATATCGGTAGTCCAGTATCCTCTGCAACCCCTCCCATGCGTAGTCTGTGCAGGTCTCCGCGCCGTAGTCGTCTAGGAGGAGGAGGCCCGCCCGGCGGCAGGACGGCTCGGGATCATCGCACCGCCCGCCCGCGCATCCCCGCAGGGCACCGACCAGCTCCAGCACAGGCCAGAACGCGGAAGTGCGGGCGGGGATACCATCAATCCAGTATCGATGTCCACGCTCGTCCGGCTCGCTGGCATGCCCGGCGACGGCCGGCCGTTCGTAGTCACGGCCGGCAGCTATGAGAAGATGAGTCTTCCCCCGGCCCGCCCCGCCGAAGAGCAGCAGCATCTCCAGCGATCCGTCGGCCAGCGCCCGGGCGGCCTCCAGGGCCAGCGGGTTGTCGGCCGCGTCGAAGCTGTCCAACGTGCAGTGCTTGTATCGTGCGCCGATCCGCTCCATGCTATCCCTCCACGATCTTCAGCACGCCTTCGAGGGTGCTGCCGGGGCCGTCGGTAGTGACCGCCTGGGAGGCGCGGCGAAAGGCATGGCCGGAACCGGAGGCGGGATGCGACCCCTCTTTCCGCCTTCGCTCCCAAGTCGTGCAGGCCGCTCTCCAGTTCTTCATCGCGGAGCGTCCGACCTTCCAGCCGTTCGACTGATAGTAAGCTACGAAGCTCTCCGCGTCGAAGCCGTAGCCCTGTGACTGGATATACTCCCGCACATCTGCGACGGTCGGCGGGACGAACCGCGGAGCGGGAGTCTTGCGCACTGGCTTCTCGGCCTTCTCTTCCGGTATGGTCCGGTCAGTTCCGGTCCGGTCAGTTCCGGTCAGTGGATAGGCACCCTGTAGGGACCCTATAGGGTCCCTATGGGCACCCTTGTATCGTGCGTCAGCCCCCCTCTTCCCGTCAGCTTGCCGGGCTGCGATGTAAGCGACAGCCTCTGCATGGATAGCCTCCAGGGGGGGCACATGGATAGTCGGCGGTAGGCCCTTCCGGTTCGTGATCGTGATCCGTTCCCGCTTCACGAGCTCGTCCAGAAGGACCTGCAATCCGTCAGGCGTCAGTCCCATGCTGACGGCCAACACGTCCAGGTCATCGCAAACCTTGCCTCCATCCTCCCATGCCATCGCCATGAGGTCGATCAAGACGCCACGGGCAGCAGGGGAACAGACGCGAAGCCGGCGCGAGGTCAACCAGCGGTCGGGGTAGAAGGGGAAATACTGCTTCACAGCATCGCGGGGAAGTTTAGCCATGGGTCCTCCACGCCCTGCCGTGTGTGCATCCGCGGCGTGGCAGAATAGAAACCGCCGGCCCCGAGGTGATGCAGCACCCACGGAACCGGCGGCGCGGACGGACTGTCTGATTGAACGCTGCATCGTTCATGCCCTGATCCTACTCGATTCCCGGCCCGGCGTCAAGGGGGGCCGGCAGCTTGCAGTGCGGGCACCCTTCCCGGCTGCCGCGGACGAGGTAGCCGTACTGCGCCGGGCACAGATGCGCCGGCGGGAGTGGGGGCCGCTCCGTCCGAGGCAGGTAGCCATGCGCCTCCGCCCAGTCCTGGCGATAGGCGTCATCGTCGGCCACCATGCGATCATGCGCTGCCGCACAGTCGGCGCTGTCGCCGATCATCACGGCGCTAAAACGGGATGTCATCGTACTCACCCGTATCCGGCGGTTCATCGGCTGCCGTGCGTTCGGGCTCCTCATCACTGTAGCAGGCCTGCCGTGGCGGCTCCTGTCGGGCGGCCTGTCGCGGGCGCTGACCCCGTTCCTGGTCCTGCGGCTCGAAAGCATACAGCTCCGCCTGCGGGTATGCCATGTGGATGACGAACCCGCCTTTGTCCCGGCGAAACATGACGCCGATCTTGGTCCAGTAGGTGCGGTCGCCGTCCTTCGACTTCTCGGGGACGCAGATATCCCACCGCTCGCTCATCGCGTTGCCGCCTTGACGCGGATGTCGTTCGTGTTGACCTTCCACGCGCCGCGGTACTCGTCCCAGCGCCCGGTGATCTCCAGCACGTCGCCGATCTTGTGGTCGCCTGCGTGCATGTAGTCGCGGCCCTCGTGCCAACCGACGACCTTGACCTCGCCATGCTCCGGCACGCCATCGACGAAGAACTCCACGATCTCCTGTTCCGCACCCTTGACCGTGATCGTGCGGAACTTCGGGGCAGATGAGAGGCAGCCGACGATGGCCGCCGCTCCGCCTTTGACCCGCGATACCCCTGCGTTAACGCCTGAGCCTTCTGCGTTAACGCCCTTCGGGGGTTCCGGGCTCTGGGATGCCCCGGAATGCGTCGGTACGTCCTGCGGGCTCTGAGGGGGCTTGCCGTGGGTCGCGCCGTTTCCGTCGTCATCCTCGTCCGCGACCAGCCCGACCGCCGCGGCCAGTCCGTAGCGCCGGGCGTAGGTGATGAGGCTGCCGATGCCCTGCGGATCGTCCTTCGCGGGCTTCATCGGCAGGCCGTCGGACGTGATCCACTCGCCCGACGAGTGCAGTATCGTCGTCTCGATGCCCCCGTTCTCCGCCGCGCCCTGAACCACGGACAGGCCATGCCGGGCGAACACCGGGCGCATGGCCTCCCGCAACGCCGTCAGGGTGGCATACCGCGAATGGTAGAACGGGTTGTCGCGGTCGAACGCGACCGGTGTCAACTCCCCCTGCGCGGCAGCTAGCGCCGCGGCGATGTTCGCAGTGGACTCCGAATGTGTCATTCCGTCTCCTCTCCGCCGGCCAGCCTCCGGCCGAACTCGCAGAACTGCCGCACCGGGCAGTAGCTCATGCAGCGCACACACTCGCCCAGGCGTTCCTCGATCCGGTCCCCGCCGTTCTCGGCCTTCCACGCCTGCGCCGCGTCGAGGCTCTCCAGCACGCGCAGGGCCGCCTTGCGGCCCGCCTTCACCACGGCAAAGGTTGTCGGCCTCTCCCACCGCTCGTCCGGCAGGCAGATCGGTGGAGTCGCGGCCTGGTGTGCCTCGATCCTGCCGAGGAGGTAGCCGTCTGCGTAGGCCGGCGCCCACAGGGGCACCGGGATCACAGCCGCATGCGGTATCCCCTGCGCCTCGTGCCGGCGCGACCAGTCGCGATAGATGGCGATGATCTGCGCCCGCTCGACGGGGAACCCATGCGCCCGCAGGAGGTGGGCGTAGATGTTGAGCTGCGAGGTCCACTCCGGTTTCAATTCCCCGTGGCTGTAGACGGTGGTGAACTTCCAGTCGGACAGCGTGCCGTCATCCGCGTAGGTGTCCGGGCGGCCCGACACGGTGATGCCCTCCATCTCGAGGGTCAGCCGCTCCTCCGTCAGCTCGTCAGCCTGTCCGTGCTCTGCGAGGAGCCCGTGCATGGCACTCCCCATGATCGCCCACAGCCGATCCGCTACGTCCTCCTCCAGCTCGTCCCAGTGCTCCCGGCGCAACCGGGCGAGCATCGCCGGCCCGACCAGCTCGGTCACGCTGTAGCGCCCGGGCGTCGGTGGGTAGGGGCGACATGCCGATACTAGCGCCGCCGGGAGATTCATGCGATTCGTGATGTTCACACATCCTCCGTTTCCGCCGGGCCCGCCCCGGCTTCGGGAATATGGTCTACTGCGTCGGCGCAGTCAAGGGGCTCCGCCGCGAAGAGCGATTCCTGGTCGCCGTCGGGCTTGCAGACGGCCATATTGTGGACAGCCTGCTTGTAATATGACGGCTTGAGCTCGATGCCGATAGCGCGGCGGCCATTGAGGACCGCTCCGTATACCTCGCTGCCGACGCCCGCGAAAGGTGAAAGAACGACCTCGTTCTCGTTGCTCCATAGAATGCAGGCGCGCTCTATAACGTCTAGTTGAAGCGGATGGACATGGCGCTCGTCTTCGGGGTCGCGGCTTGCGTGGTATGGCAATACCCGATCAAGCCGGACATCATCCCACACAGACGACGCGTACTGACGCCATATCCAGTGGCTATAGCGGTTTTCGGTCTGTTTCCCCTTATACCCACGATACTTCAACAGTTCGGCGGGGATGGCGCGCTCGCCGGCATAGCGAAGAAGCCCGTGCGGATGCGCCACGGGAATCTGATTCTCGCCAGCCCTGCGGAACATGAGAAGATAGTCGGCGCTCGCCACATCGCAGAGCGTCGAATCTTCGACAATCTGCTTATGCGCGAGACCCTTCGCCATTGTGCGGTTGCGGACCCCAAGCGGCTCCTTCCATATAGCACGGCGCCCCGCGAAAACGAACCCATGCTGTTCATGGGCACGGATGACATCACCAGGAAAGTCGATCAGGCCCGTGCCCAGATTCGCTCCTGATCCCATGCGTGCCGTCGCTCCATTGCCTCGGCCGGGCACGTCCATTACATGCACTCCGGAGATCCTCCCGGGCTTGGTAAGCCGGGCGATCTGCTGTAGGACGAAGTTATAGTGCTCGAAAAATTCCGTATAGCTCCGGCAGTTTGATAGATCGCGCTCGTCTGAACTGTAGTTGTATAGGCCGCAGAATGGCGGGGAATAGATCGATAGATCGATGCATGCATCGGGCAAGGATGCCATCACCTCGATACAATCCCCATTATACAGAGCATAGCGATCCGTGACGGACTGATCCCTTACAGCCATGCCGGTATCTCCTCGGGTAGTGTGTTAGTCGGAACCCTTCTAATCCGCAGCTCATCCCTCATCATAGCAACCAGATTCTCAAACATCGACGCGGCAGCGTCGGCCTTCCGCTGGAGATTTGACAGAACATCGGCCTGCCCTTCCGTGGTGATCATGTCGACAACCACGGGCGATTTCTGGCCGAAGCGCCAGCACCGGCGCACAGACTGATAGTATTGCTCGTAAGAGTGTGACGGAAAGTAGGTTTGATGAGCACAGTGCTGGAGGTTGAGTCCAAATCCCCCTATGGTTGGCTTCGTCACAAGAACCCGGATATCGCCGCGCACGAATCCGAGGAACGTAGATTCCTTGTGTTCTTCGGTGTCTTGACCCGAAACCTCTACGGCTCCGCGGATCGACTTGGCTAAACGATTTCCCTCCTCGTTCAGATTGCACCACGCGACGGCAGGTCTATCGTGTGCGTTGATGAGATCTGCGGCCATGTCACACCGTTCCGCGATCGTGCGACGCAAGTCCGACCGCTGTTCGGCCAGCCCTACGGCAGGAAGATCAAACAGGTATCCATCCCGCGGGGCGCTTGCCTTGACTACGTGCTGGCGCACGCTCAATGGAGGCAGTCGGAATCCGTCGTCCTCGAATCCGAGATCCGACGGCTTTCGCATGGCGCGGGCCCAGGAGCACACCCAGCGCCAGAAATCGCGCTCGGCGTGGGGCCGAAGGTAGAAGTGCCCCGTGCTACCGTGATCTTTCGAGCATCGGGCGGCGCCATATCCTGATCGCCCTCCGCACCGGGCGTATGTTCCACTGACGCTCTTGAAAAATCGCTGGAGCATGTCGATCGATCCGAGGTCGCCCAGGGCCTCGCTTGAGGTGCCCAACTCTATGTAGTCGTTCGGAGCCGCTGTAGCCGTGCAGAGCAGCCGATAGGGGCGCTTCCGCATGAAGTCGGTTATCTGTTTCCTCGTCTCTCCATCGAAGTTCTTGAGTATGCTGGACTCGTCACAGACGACACCCGCGAAGTCTTCAGGCTTGAAGTGTTGGAGGCGCTCGTAGTTTGTCACCACGATTCGATCCGTGGCCTCTATCCCTTCGCGACGGTGCACCGTGTCTATCCCGAACTTCCGTCCTTCATTGATCGTCTGAAAGGCGACGGCCAGGGGTGCCAGAACAAGCACTCGCCCGCCTGTATATCGGGCTACGTTCTCTGCCCATGTCAGCTGAATGGGTGTCTTGCCGAGGCCACAGTCCGCGAAGATCGCGGCGCGGCCCTTCCGACAGGACCATTCGACTAGCGCGCGCTGGAAGGGGAACAGACTCTGCGGCTGCCAGATTGGGTCGAATCCATGATCAGCCCCGACGTGCGTCTTGGCGTCGAGGAATGCGCCATAGCCTGTCACCCCTCCACCTCCCGGACCTCGACCCGCACGCAGGCGACGCGGCCAGAGCGGCGGAGGCGGCGCCAGATGGCATCGGCGCCACTGGGGGGAAACATCTGGCGCGGATCTGCCGCTGCGTTTTGGCTATCCTTGCGCGTCCGCCGGATCGTGTCCGCCGCTATCTCCCGGCGGCCGTCGTCGCCGATGAAAACCACGGCCCATGCCGTCGTCATGGCTGCTCCTCCATCGGATCGGGGCCTAGCACGGCCCGCGTGATCATACCCAGGGGCTGCGATGCCGTGAACCGGGGGCAGTGCGGGTCTGTCCAGTCTCCCCGCGCGGAGCATCGACCGAGGGCAGCGAGTCCGAGCCCGTCCTCGCAGGCGATCCAGTTGCAGCGGGCGACGCGTGCTGCCTCGTCCTCCATGTACCCGGCATCGCGGCAGGGCGTGTCAGTCACGGCAGCGCCTCCCCTGCCTCGATTTCAGCCAGGCGCAGCACCGTGCAGGCGACCGCCCACACCACCGCCCACACCACCGCGCCCATGCCCACGACGCCGATGACGACGCCGACGATGATCCCCGCGATGAATGTCACCGTACACCTCCTGCCAGCGTGCGGTCGAGCATATCCCGCAGCGCCGGCCAGTTGAGCCGGACCTGATCCAGGGTCCGCGCCTGATACTCGTATGCCTCCCGCGCGTGGGCGAGGTCAGCGTCGTACTCCCGCTCCAGCGGGCGCTGACACCATGCCTCGATCTCGACGCACCCCGCCTTCGACATCGGGCAGCCGTCGGTCACGCAGCAGACGTAGAACTCCCCCGCATCCGCCGGCCACTGCCCGCAGAACGGGCAGCGCGGGAGGTCGTGGCGGCGCTCGATATCGGTCATTCCTGCCCCTCCATCCACGCGGCGATGATCCCGCGCAGTGCTTCGCTGATCGACACGCCATGCAGCAGGGCGATCAGGTCGATCATCCCCCGCTGCTGCCGCGTTATCCGCAGGTGGCAGCAGGTCAGCCCCGCGCGCGTCGCCGGGGCGGGCTTGTAGGGGATCTCGCCCACGGTCGGGTACTGCTGCATGATCGACTCCAGCACGACGCGCACGCGGGAGCTCGTCCAGACGCACGGCCCGGGCAGCCACGCCCGCAGGCGCGTCATCGGCTCCCGCACCTCCCGCCGGTAGCGGTCGGCCTCGGCCCCGCGGAAGTTTCTGCCTCTAGTCACTCCGCACCCTCTTCCCGCGCCAGCGACATGCAGCCCGTCGCTGCCTCGTGGCAGGTCCGCCCGTCGCACGAGCCGGACCAGTGCCGCCCGTCGGCCCACCACACGGCGATGGTGCCGTGCATGATGCCCGGTACGATGTTGGTAATCGTCATGTCGATCCGCCGGACCTCTCCTGCGCGGGGATCATCGGCCCTCAGTGTAGCGCTCATCTCTCTCTCCCTTCGGCTGCCTCGTCAGTACCGGGAAACCGCCCCCGGCAGACGCCCCCGCGGGGCGATAGGCGTCATCGTCGGCCACCATGCGATCATGCGCTGCCGCACAGTCGGCGCTGTCGCCGATCATCACGGCGCTAAAATGGGATATCATCGTACTCACCAGTATCTGGCGGGGCGTTTCGGCTTCAGTCGACGTAGGAGCCGGCATACTCGCAGGTCGAGGGTGTAGCGCTCGTATACGGTGTCGATCGACAGCCCGAGCGCCTCATTGTCGCCAGCGTAGCCCGCGCCGCAACCCTCTACTCCATGCAGGACGATGAACTGCACGGATGGATACAGGGCCTGGAGAGTAGTCGC
>ERZ1026800.838-NODE-838-length-23208-cov-4.014991_pt1 | contig 23208 bp, 19 predicted proteins | sample MGYA00520873_ERZ1026800 | MGnify/ENA primary metagenome ERZ1026800 (study PRJEB33270, sample SAMEA104284475) | anaerobic digester metagenome | biome: Anaerobic digester microbiome; feature: mesophilic sludge digester; material: Anaerobic digester biomass | place...
AGAGGTTCTGTTCGAGGAAGGCGATCACTTTTCGCCGTCGGGCTTCCAGTGTTTTGGGCGAACCGTATGGTCTCATGGAGGCTCTCCTCTCGGGAGTGCCTCCAGTATATTGCATTAATTATGCGGATGTCAATAATAATGAAAGAATCAATTAGATAAATAATGGACTCCAACAAAAGCTTCAGTAAAGCAGCAAGAATTATTGACGTGGATAGAAAAACGACAAGAAATTGTTTTAACATCGATGAGTCGTTGTCTTGCCAATAATTAAAACCATAAAAGGGACGCCTAGACTTCTCAATGAAGAAGCTAAACATGCAACCCACCCTTCTTTCGTAGGGTTTCTATCCCCATATTTAAAGATTCATCGGCCTAGAATTATCTTTGGATTTTTCTTAATTTTATTCCTGTCCTTATTGGCTCTTCCTTCGCCGCTTCTTATGAAGTATCTTATCGACGAAATATTCCTTAAAAGGAAAGCTCAGGGATTTTATTTAATTCTGTTCATTTTAATCTTGTTCCAGATAATAAGGCTGATTTTTTCTTTCCTCAATAGTTACGTTTTTTCAAACTTAAACCATGAGATAATCACCTCCATAAAAAGGGATCTTTTTTATAAAATCCTAAGGCTTCCAATGTCTTTCTTCGATAGCCATCAAATAGGCTATATTACCTCTCGAATTGACGAAGCATCAGGATTGAATACATTATTCTCTAATTCTTTAATAGGACTCCTAATAGGTTTTTTCGAGTTTTTATTTAGCCTTTTGATACTTTTTCGCCTTCAATGGAAATTAACGCTTATTTCAGTATCTATCCTGCCCTTGTTTTATATCGCAGGAAAATTTTATGCAGCAAACATCAGAACGGCAAGTATGAAGATGAAGGAAAAAGGTGCGCAGCTCTCGAAAGTTACTCAAGAATCGCTTTTCGGCATTGAAGTCATCAAAATGTTCACCGCAGAAGATAGAGAAACGGAGAAAATCTATTCATATTTAAACGATCTCAAAAAGACAAGCATCAAGAATAGCGTTCTACTGTCCTTCTCGTCTGAAGGACTTTCGCTAGTTGGTGCTATCGGCGGATTCTTGGTTTTATGGTTTTCGGGAGTGCACATCATACAAGGGTCTTTCACTATAGGTGCGTATATAGCTTATACTGCATATCTAGCAAAACTTTATGGACCAATTCTTAATATTGCTATTACGGGAATCTCTCTTCAACCAGCTTTAACCACATTAAACAGGGTTTCGGAGTATTTCAACATTAAGGGAGAAGACGAAGACACAAATCGATCAGTCATAATTTCGACAATTAGCGAAGGTCTCGAATTAAGAAAGGTTGCTTTCGCCTATGATGGGGCGGATGTAATAAAGAATGTAAGTTTTACCCTCAAAAAAGGGACAAAAACTCTCCTTAAAGGTCCTAATGGAGCAGGTAAAACAACAATCTTAAAACTCATTATGGGGTTTTATCATCCAAGGAATGGGCAAATACTCATAGATGGACAAGACATAAATTTTATAAAACTCTCCTCTCTTCGAGATAGAATTAGCGTTGTTTCACAGAAGGTATTTCTTTTTAATGATACTATCTATAATAACATCCTTTATAGCAATCCTACTGCAACAAAAGCTGCAGTTGAAGAAGCCATGACACTCTCAGGATTATTCGACTTTAATCTTGGATCAAACGAAATCGGAGAATTAGGGAATAGACTCTCCGGCGGGGAAAAGCAGAAGGTCTCTATCGCCAGAGCTATACTGAAAGATTCTGATATGATTATCCTCGACGAAGCAACCTCTAATCTAGACAGTGAATCTACAAAGAGAATTACTACGCTTCTCAAAGACAATTTTAATGATAAAATATGCCTTATTGTTTCCCATCGTGAATGGGATGAACTAAACATAGATAAAATTATTTCTATCGAAAATGGTGAAATTTCATGAATAATTGCAGTTCTATATATAAAGCAATCCGATGTCCACTTTGAGTATAATGAAAACATTCATGGCGTTGAAATTATAATGATGCGCTTTCTTCATACAGAAAGATCCAGCCCCTTCCTGATTTTAAGTAAACTATTACTATCAACAGTAAGACTGCGACTAATATTTTTAATTAAACAGACGGGAAGGTATCAATATGCGTAAAATTCAGTAAACATTATTTTTATAACCTTCGGGGGGGGATCAATATGATGAGGGGTGAAATATCACATGATTTTTCAAGTAAGGGAGCCAATTTCAGCTTATTTCTGGGCTATGACCAGATAAAAAAAGAAGCGATAGAAATCGCCAGGGAAAACGATAATGTTCTCATATTAGGAGAGACCGGGGTTGGGAAAACTCTAATAGCTAAATGTATTCACAATGCCAGCAATAGAAGCAATGGAAAATACACGATTATTGATTGTCCTGCAATATCTGCATCTGTATTTGAGTCAGAACTGTTTGGTCATAGTAAAGGATCATTCACTGATGCAAAAACAAATAGGGCGGGCCTAATAGAAGAAGCGGATGGAGGCACAGCGTTATTTGATGAAATCGGCGATATACCATATGAATTGCAGGCCAAGCTTCTTTTAACGGCAGAACATAAGACTTATAGAAGAGTAGGGGGAAATACTTCTAGAATAGCTAATGTACGATTTATATTTGCGACAAACCGAGATCTTAGAGCAATGGTAAACAACCATACTTTCCGGAAAGATCTATTCTATAGAATTGCAAAGAGAGTTATCTATATCCCTCCTTTAAGAGAAATGAGAGAAGCTCTTCCTCTTATCGCAAATTCGATATGGAATAAGCATGAACGGCACGGAAAATTAACTAATAAAGAGATGGATATACTTTTAGATTATTCTTTTCCAGGCAATATCCGTGAGCTAGAAACAATCTTGGGGAAGCATCATTTAACATGGAGGATGAATCCACAAAAAAGTAGGGAATGGAGCCTTAAAAAAGAGATTACAGAGCTGAAAGAAACAGAATATACTAGTTATAAAGATATAAAGCCCACGCAAGATATTAGTAGTAATAATTATCGATCATATGAAGTATATTGCTTGATGGCAAAAGAAGGCAAGGGTTTTTGGGATGTTGTTTATAAACCATACCTTAATCGTCTTCTTAATAAATTCCAACTTATTGAAATTCTAAAGTTGTGTCTTAATGATGCAATTCGGTACAGACGAAAAATTGTTGAAGTAATAAATGTCGATAAGAATGAACATAAGAAATTCTTGGATTTTATTGGACACCAGGGCATAAAGTTATCTAAACTAGAAGCCAATACTAATCATGATCCAGAAAAAGCTACAATAGAGTAAGCATATTGGATTTTAATATATATTGTTTTAATTTTGCTTAAGGAGCAAAGCCATCGTAAACTCTCATCAACGGCTAAATCGAATGAGAGGAGATTTTTACTACGATGGCCCAACAGCATTATAGGACACCCTTCAAGAAGGCGCTATTTCAGTTCATCACGGAGCCTGGTCCCTTCCTGGCGATGCTCCAGTGGGTGATGACGGAAATAATGCGGATCGAAGCGGAAACCAAGGTCGGCGCGGCCAAGGGAAAGCACTCTCAGGACCGTACGACGTATTTTTCCGGGACGAGAGTCCAGAGGATGGGCTAGTGTACAGTGATGGTTGCAATTTGGAATAGGAGGGAGGCCATCGTAAACTCTCTTGATCGGCAAATCTCGAGAGGAGGATTTTTACTACGATGGCCCAAGTCCATTATAAGGCACTTTTTCAGAAGGCGCTATTACAGTTCATCACTGAGCCGGATCCCTTCCTGGCCATGCTCCAGTGGGTCATGACCGAAATGATGCGAATCGAGGCGGAAGCCAAGGTCGGCGCGGCCAAGGGGAAGCACTCGGAAAAACGAACGACCTATTTTTCCGGGGCTCGGATCCGGAGAGTCGATACCCGCCTGGGAACGGTCTATCTTCTGGTCCCCAAGGTTCGAAAAGGCGGCTACATCCCGTTTTTCATCTCGGAAAGACGTCGATCCGAACAGGCCTTGATCGCCGTTGTTCAGGAAGCGTTCATCAATGGCGTCTCGACCCGGAAAATCGAGCGGCTGGCCCAAGCGATGGGCATCGAGAACATCTCGGCCGCCCAAGTCTCCGAATTCAACCGGGAACTGGACGCCCAGGTGGAATCGTTTCGCTCCCGGCCTTTGGAGCAAGAGTACGCGGTCATCTGGATCGATGCTCTCTACCAGAAGGTCCGCGTCGAGGGCCGGGTTGTTTCCGTGGCCGTGATGATCGCCTGCGGCGTCAATCAGGCGGGAAATCGTGAAATCCTGGCCGTGGAGCCGATGTTCGACGAATCGGAGGACAGCTGGCGCTCGTTTTTCCAAAATCTCAAGAAACGGGGAATGAAACGGACGGCCCTGGTGGTCTCCGATGCTCATTCCGGCCTCCAAGCTGCCACGAAAAAGGAATGGCTCGGGGCCTCCTGGCAACGCTGCAAGGTCCACTTCATGCGGAACATCCTGGCCCGGGTCCCCCACCGGGAAAAAGGTCGTTTTGCGGCTCATCTGAAGCAGATCTGGTTGGAGCCGGATAAAAAAAGCGCTCGTCGGGCGGCAGCGGCTCTGATCGACGATTACGAAAAGCGCTTCCCCGAGGCGATCCGGTGTCTGGAAGAAGGGTTGGACGACTCGCTCTCGTTTTACGACTTCCCGGAGATCGATAAGAAACGGATCTCGTCGACCAACGGCCAGGAACGTCTAAACCGGGAGATCCGCCGGCGCAGCCGCGTGGTCAACGTTTTTCCGTCCGTCGAATCCTATGTCCGACTTGCGATCTGCTATCTGGTCGAATACACGGAGGACTGGAGCGGGGAGCGAAGCTATATTCGAGAGGACAAGATCATCGGATCCTTGGAAAAGTTCCATGAGCTGACAAGTCAAATCGCATGCTGAAGAGAGTTATGATGGCTGCCAAATTGCAAACTCATGTTGACATGGCCCTTATCGTAACGCGAGAAAGCGAATCAGCCAATGTTACAAAATCCGCAAAGGCATTTCCTTTTGAAAATGTCTGGGAAAGCCACGCGACTTCTCCGCTTGATCGATCATATAATCTTATTTCAAATTTCATCCTAGGACGGCTTATGATTCCTCCTCCGATCGCATTAGTGGTTTGGCTGTAACGGACATAGTTACTGACAACCCATACTGATCCGCTCGTTATTTGAGTCGGAGGGACATATGTTTGCGATTCATAATAATCAGTCAAGGAGGCGACGAGTATCCCGTCTATTTGGTAGCGATCCAATACTTGGCGTAATTCGTAGTCGGAATAGGATTTGATCGGAGAGATCAAATCAATGCCTGCAAAGGAATCGACGTGGGCATCGTAAAAAGTATTTGACAGCTTATATTCAAACATCTTTCTATAACGCAATTCTTGAAACGGCGAGATGATTAATATCCTGCCATATGCTTTTCTTTCATGATCTGGATTTGTAATTGACGTGATATCGGTGAACGCACATGATGTGACGACTATACAAATAACAATAATAGCGACTTTTTTCATTCTTTCCCCCCAATAAAAGTCAATAGAAATATTATTGCGGCCCCCTGTAAAGCCTAGCAAAATCCTAAGGGAGGAGAGACACGAAGTCAAGGAAAATAACAATTTTCGCAATAATCCGTTGCTTTATCGTGTTTGAGATAATGAGACGTGAAGAATATCGGCATCACGACCCGCGCCTTGACTTCAAAACGCTCCTGGCTGATGATATACCTCTTAAATGTCCCGGGAGGAGACATGAAAAGACCGGTTTTCATCGCCGCCGCGGCGGTTTTTGTTACGATTCTGGGATTAGCCTCCGTCGGCTGCAAGCCGGATCCGGTTCCCAAGATCGTTTTGATCGAGGGCTTGAACCTCGACGTCAGTGTCTCGATGTTCCGCGTCACGGGGCGCATTCAGAACCAGGGCGGCGGAAAGGCCATGTACACCCGGGTGAAGATTTATATCCGGGACGCGGCCGGCAACATTCTGGCGTACAATTGGAACTACTGCGACGACACCACGCTGGAAGCGGGCGAGACGGCCGGCTTCGAGGTCCTCTTCTGGGACGAGGACGGCAAGCTGCGGGACAAGATGGACTTTTCCAAGTCGACATACGAATTCGCGTACGACTAAAGCCGCTCCCTCTCTTCAATCCGCCCCTTGCCCCATGATCCCGCGGGCCGGCCCTGTCTGCCGCCCCGGGGACAAGGGAGAGCGTCTCCGTCTTGTCCTGCCCTCCCCTTCCATAATTTCAATCCCGGGCCGTTTTTTCCGCTTTTTGATCCCGTCTTCCGGCGTTGACATTTTCCGGATCCCAGGAGTATCTTTGGCCCATAATTAGTTTTTTTAAAGATTCCGGAAAAGGGATCATTCATGGATTTCCGCGGCCGCGGCGGTCATCTCTTGCCGGCCCGGCCGCCCGATCCCGGGGGAGGACGGACGTAACATGAAACACCCGCGTTCGCCATTCATCCGCTTGGAACCGAGGAGCCGCGCCGGCGGGCGCGCCCGTTTATCGGAGCGGTTCATGGCCGCCTGGATGCCCCGAAGCTGGCGCGAGGGGCCGTTTCCGGCCGCCTGGTCCACCTCGGAATTCGTGAAGTGGGGATATTTCGCCGTCGCCCTCCACGTCCAGGTCCTCACCAGCCTGTTCTATCCCGAAATCTCCGAGAGAATGTCCGGCTCGGTTCCCGGCTTTGTCGTGGAATTCGGCGGATCCGTCCTTCTCGGCATCGCCTTCGCCTATTTCATGCTGGGCGGCCACCACGCCCTCCATGTCCTGGAGGCGGCCCGGACGTGCAACCTGGAGCGGAACCTTCAGGCGACGATCGGCTCCCGGCTGGTCGAAAAGAGAGCCGACGGCACGGTCCGGTTCCGGACCGATACGGCGGCTTATTATAAGGAACTGGCCCGGATGTTTCTCCTCGGTCCGTCCGGCCGCCACCCGGCCGTCATCAAGGACGGCCTGAATTACCGGCTCAACGGCACGCCGGCCCTCAACGTCGCCGCCGCGGGCTCCCGCTTCGACCTGGCCGTGGCCTATGTCGCCGGCCTGTCGGGCCTCGCCCTCTTCGGCCTGGCGGTCGCCGCCCGGATCGGCGGCCGGGAAACCGGCGGCGCCCTGGCCTTCATCACCCCGCGCGTCCTCGCCCTGGGGATTATCGCTTTTCTGGGACGTCACCAGGACAACAACGCCATGTTCCGCTACCGGGAGAAGAAGAAAATCGAGGCCGACCTGGCCGCCCGGGCCGCGGCCGGCGCCCTGAAAGCCGACGCCGGCCGCGAGGCGGTCGACGCTCAAGCGAAATCGAATTACGAGCGGCTCGTCGGGGAGGTGCGAAATTCCGCCGTCTACGGCGGGAGCGATCCCCGCTTCCAGGGGATCGCCGTCTATCTGCCCGAAGGGGCCCACAACGCGATCCAAGCGGGCAAGCACACCGAGTACGTCGACGCCGAGGGCAACAAGGGCAACACCTCGCCCGACCTCGTCGGCCAGGAAAAGTGGATCATCCTTTTCCCCCGGGAAACGGAGGAGCCCGCCCTCCGGGGATTCTTCGGAACGCTCCGGGTCCTTCCGTCGCTCCAGAGCCAGATCGTGGCCGAGATCCTCGCCCGGGAGGGCGTCTCCGGCGGCGGCCGGGAAAACGAGGGCGGATGCTCGTTCAACGGCTACGGCGGCGGCGACGAGGCGGCCATCGACCTGCTGATGGCCGCCGCGGCCAAGGCCGGGATCAAGCACGAATACCGCTACGGCGAAAACATGTTCCTGGGCCTCGACAACGCGGCTGACGCCGACAACATGTTCGACCCCGAAACGCGCCTCTACGCTTGGCAGGGCCGAAAGATGAGCGGCGACGAGCTTTGCGACCGCTACGTCGAGCTGTTCTACAAGTGGACCCACCAACTGCCTTCGAGGATCCCTTCGCCGCCCCGGTGAGCGAGTGGAAGTTCTGGCGGAAGCTGACCGAAAAGCTCGGCGACCGGCTGCTGATCATCGGCGACGACAACGTCGTGACCAACCCGTCCGTCGCCTACGAGGCCTTGAAGGAGAACGTCTGCAACGCCGGCCTGATCAAGCTCAACCAGGTCGGCTCCTTCTCCCAGGCTTGGATGTACATGGAGGTCTTCCACAGCGCCGGGCGCAACACCGTCATTTCCCACCGGTCCACCCAGCCGGACACGATCCCCGATCCGCTGGAGGTCACGGCCACCCTGGCCGGTTCTTTCCGGCCGCAAGGCCGGGTGGTCCTGGCCAAGCTGGGCGGGATCTTCCTGGCCAACCGGGCGGGCCTCTATTACCAGATGCAGAAATCGGCCGAGGAATGGCGGACGGGGGCCGCGATCACGCCCGGCGTCGGCCCGGACGTGAAGATCGTGTCGATCGCCGCTTATCCCTCCACCCTGGGGGCGGGGAAATACGGGCTGATGGCCGCGATGCGCCTCTCCAACGGGCTGGAAATCATATCGCCCATTCCGGGCGGCCTGTCCCGCGGCGAGAACGAGACCATCCTCAAGGGGCCGGAGGAGGGCGCGCCGCTCGTCCGGGAGGCGGCCGAAAGACTGGGCCTGGCCGGCCGGCCGCTCGGCTCGATCGGCGACGTCTTCGAGATCGAGCGCCTGATCATGACCATGGACGTCGAGCGGGCGCGGGCCAAGGGGATTCTCCGGCCGTTTGCGGACGCGGAGTGGGAGGCTTACGAGATGGAAGCGGGCTTCAAGCGGATGATCGGCGGCGACGTCGCCCTGACCCTCAGCCAGCTTTTGATCAAGGCCGTGGCCTTGAGGGACGGCCTCCCTCCCTGGCTCGTCTACCGGAATCTCGGCCTGGCCTTGAACAAGAAAATCGGAATGAGCTTCGATAATTACCCGGAAGCCCGACGGCTCTTCTATGAGCCGATCTTCGCCGGAACGGCCGGGGCGGGGGCCTTCCTTTGATTTAATCCGGTCCGCCTCTCCGGGCTCGGGCTTCCGGGGGCCTCAGCCGCACTTGCCCCTTATTCCACACACTCTAAGTCATGGAGCCTACAACGGTTGACAGAGGAGCCGGCTTTTGCTTTAATGCGGGATGCATCAGGAGCCACCCGGCTTGTCCGCCGGGTGCGGCAACCTGGTTTGGAGAGACACCAAGGTGCTTACTCGCCGCCCCGCGGCGGCGAGGATGTGTGGAAGGCGGCTTCCAAAATCAAAGTCTCTCACCGCGGTTTTCCGCCGCGGGCGAAATCACCCCTCCTGATGCGTATGACGTTTGCGCTCGTAAGCGCGAAAGGAGACGCATCATGTCGATGTATGAGTTCACTTCGGAATCCATCTGCGAGGGACATCCGGACAAGGTCTGCGATGCCATCGCCGACGGCATCCTGGACGCCTGCCTGGCGGGGGACAAGCGCAGCCGCGTGGCCTGCGAGGTCCTGTGCAAGGACGGCCAAGTCGTCCTGGCCGGGGAAATCACCACGGCGGCCGATCCGGATTACGAGAAAATCACCCGGGAGACGATCACCCGGATCGGCTACACGGACGCGTCCGAGCCCTTTTCCGCCGAGTCCGTCGCCGTCCGCTCCTTGTTGAGCCGCCAGTCCGGGGAAATCGCCCAAGGCGTCAATGCCGCCGAGCAGGGCGCCGGCGATCAGGGCATCATGTTCGGGTACGCGACCGACGAAACCCCGGAGATGATGCCGCTTCCCATCCTCCTGGCCCATCGCCTGGCCGAGGGGATGGCCGAGGACCGTAAAAGCGGCCGCGAGCCGTGGCTGCGTCCCGACGGGAAAACCCAGGTCACGGTCCGCTACGAAGACGGCCGGCCGGCGGCCGTCACGACCGTCCTGGTCTCGGCCCAGCACCGGGCCGAAATGAGCCGGGACGGGATTCGGGCTTATGTCGCCGAACGGCTCGGCCCCCGGGTTCTGAATTCCTGGTGGAACGAGAAAATCAGCCTCTTCGTCAATCCGACGGGCAGCTTCGTCCTGGGCGGCCCCTCGGCCGATTGCGGCGTCACGGGGCGCAAGATCATCTGCGACACGTACGGCGGCGCCGCCCGCCACGGCGGAGGGGCCTTCAGCGGCAAGGATCCCAGCAAGGTGGACCGCTCGGCGGCTTATTTCTGCCGGTTCATCGCCCGCCAGGTCGTCAAGCAGGGGCTGGCCCGGAAGGCGGAAATCCAGGTTTCCTATGCCATCGGCGAGGCCAAGCCGCTTTCCGTGTTCGTCGAGACGTTCGGCACGGGCGACAACGCCGCGGCCGCCGCATTCGTGAGGAAAAATTTCGATTTCCGCCCGGCGGCCATCATCGAGCGGCTCGACCTTCTGCGTCCGATTTACGGCCGGACCACCAACTACGGTCATTTCGGGAAGCCGGGGCTGCCCTGGGAAGCCTGAAAAATCCACCGGAAAAGCGGCGAAAATTGACAAGTCCGACCATATAGTTTATAAATCCTACTCGTTTTAAGCAGAAGCTCCATCACATCTTGTTCTTGGCTCGATAGGAAATAGAGAAAGAGAGAGGACGACATGGATCTTTTCGAAAAATGCCGGGACTTCTACTCCAACCCGGAAAGCGCCCCCAAATACGGGTATCCGATGACGCCGCGGGCGGCCATGGCCGCCGGGCTCTTTCCCTTTTTCATTCCGATCGACCAGGCCGAGGGGCCGGAAGCGATCATCGACGGCAAGCACTACATCATGATCGGCTCCAACAACTACCTCGGCCTGACGGTTCATCCGAAGGTCAAGGAAGCCGCGGCCGAGGCCGTCCGCAAGTACGGCACGAGCTGCACCGGGTCCCGGTTTCTCAACGGCACGCTCCACATGCACATCGAGCTCGAGGAAAAGCTGGCCGATTACGTCGGTCAGGAGGCCGCCCTGGTCTACAGCACGGGCTTCCAGGTCAACCTGGGGTCCATCCCGGCGATCATGGACCACGACGATATCATCATCACCGACAAGGACGTCCATGCCAGCATCGTCGACGGCGTCCGGATGGCCAAGGTCCAGAAAGGCGTCCACATCCGCTATTTCAAGCATAACGACGCCGCCGACCTCGACAAGATCTTGAAAACCCTTCCGCCCGAGCCGGGCAAGCTCGTCATCATCGACGGCGTGTACAGCATGGGCGGCGACATCGCCCCCTTGCCCGAGATCGTCCGCGTCTGCAAGGCCCACGGCGCCCGCCTCTTCTGCGACGACGCCCACGCCCTGGGGGTCCTCGGCAACGGCCGGGGGACGGGAGCCCATTTCGGGATGGAAAAGGACGTCGACCTGGTCATGGGGACGTTCAGCAAGTCTTTCGCCTCCGTCGGCGGATTCATCGCCGGCCCGAAGGAAGCCGTGGCCTGGATCCAGATGTTCTCCCGGCCGTTCATATTCAGCGCCAGCCTGCCGCCGGCCAACGTGGCCGCCGTCCTGGCCTGCCTCGACGTCCTCCGGGAGGAGCCCGACCGGGTCGCCCGCCTGGAAGCCAACGGGAAGCGGATGCGGACCGAGCTGCGGGCGATGGGCTACAACATCGGCCCGAGCGAAACGCCCATCATCCCCATCGTCATCGGCGACCAGTTCAAGGCCCTCAAGGCTTGGAAGGTCTTCTTCGACGAGGGCATCTACGCCAATGTCGCCCTGCCGCCGGCGGTCACGCCGGAGTTTTCCTGTCTCCGGACCAGTTACATGGCCACCCACACCGACGCCCAGCTCGACCGGGTGCTGGATGTCTTCGACAAGGTGAAGCACCAGATTCACATCGGCGAATAGGGCGGTCCGCGAGAATCCGAAGGGAGCGGCGGCGGCCGCTTTCCTCAAAGGCCGGCTAAAAAACCTTTCCAAAGGTCCGCTCCGGCCGTTTTCAAACGCAACGGCCGGTTCCTCCCTCCGCCGGATCATCCCCGGCGCCGCCATGAGCCCGCCCTTCGCCATTTCACTGTGCCTTGACACAAGGATCCCTCGGTTTGACTTCACCGGGTCGTTCTGTTATCTGAATGTCAGCGGAGGTTGAGACATGTCCCTGTTCGAGATCATCGGCCTCGTCACGGCCGTTCTGGCGTTTGTCGCCGTCGTTCTTCTCCTCGTTTTCTTCAAGCGTCCCCGGGAGGGGGCCGATCTTTCGCCCCTCCAGGCGAGGCTCGACGCGCTCGAGCGGGGCCAGGAGCGGGGCGAGCGGGAGCTGCGCGACGAGTTCGTCCGCAACCGGGAGGAATCGAGCCGGCATCTCTCCACTCTCCGCCAGGAGATCGGGACGTCGCTCAAGAACGTCTCCGATTCCGTCTTCGGCCAGGTCTCCGGCTTGACCAAGTTCCAGCAAGCCCAGATGGAGGCCTTCGGCGACCGCCTGGGCAAGCTGACCGAGGCGAGCGAGAAAAAAGCCGACGCCCTCCGGGACGCCGTCGAAAAGAAGCTCGACCGGATCCAAGCCAACAACGACGCCCGCCTGGAGGAAATGCGCAAAACGGTGGACGAGAAGCTCCAGACGACGCTGGAGAAGCGCCTGGGCGAATCCTTCAAGTTCGTCAGCGACCGCCTGGACCAGGTCAACAAGGGCCTGGGGGAGATGCAGACCCTGGCCAGCGGCGTCGGCGATTTGAAGAAAGTCCTGACCAACGTCAAGACCCGCGGCGTGTGGGGGGAAATCCAGCTCGGCAACCTTCTCGAGCAGTTCCTGACGGCCGACCAGTACGAGCGGAACGTCAAACCCAAAGCTGGAAGCGACGAGGCCGTCGAGTTCGTCATCAAGTTCCCCGGCCGGAGCGACGATCCCGATAATCCCCTCCTGCTCCCGATCGACGCCAAGTTCCCCAAGGAGGAATACGAGCGCCTGGTCGACGCCTCCGAGCGGGCGGACGTGGAAGCCGTCGAGGATTCCAGCCGCAAGCTCGAGGCCCAGATCAAGGCCGAGGCGAAAAAAATCCGGGACAAGTACCTCGACCCGCCCCGCACGACCGATTTCGGGGTGATGTTCCTGCCGACGGAGGGCCTCTACGCCGAGGTGCTCCGGCGCCCCGGCTTGACCGACGTCCTCCAGCGCGAATTCCGGGTGATCGTGGCCGGGCCGACAACCCTGGTCGCCCTCCTCAACACCTTTCAGATGGGCTTCCAGACGCTGGCCATCGAGAAGCGGTCGGCCGAGATCCAGACGCTGCTGGGGGCGGTCAAGACGGAGTTCGGGAAATTCGGCGACGTGATTGAGAAGGTTCATAAGAAGATCATGGACGCCGGCGACGTCATCGAGTCGGCCAAAACCCGGAGCCGGGCCATCGAACGAAAGCTCCGGCGAGTGGAGGCGCTTCCGGCCGCCGAGGCGGGGGCGATCCTGGCCCTGCCCAACGGCGAGGGGGACGAGGAGCCGGAACCGGTGAAAGCCGAGGGGGAAGAGCCCACCGCCTGACGAACGCGCGGATTACTTGATCAGCCGCTTCTTCATCCGCCCGACGCCGACCCGGACGGCGGCGAACGTCAGGACCAGGACGAAGGCGAGATTCAGGACGAGGCTTTTTGGATAGACGCCCGAGTAAACCGCCCGCGAGATTTCCACGGCATGGGTCAGGGGGAGAAACTGAGCCAGCGTCTTCATCCAGGCGGGGAACCGGTCCAGGGGGAAAAACACGCCCGAAAAGAAGAGCATGGGGGTCATGACCAGCTCGGTGTAATAATTGAAGAAGTCGAAGTTGGGCGCGTACGACGTGACGATCATGGCCAGCGAGCCGAACATGACGCCGATCAGGACCATCAGGACGCAGAGGAGAAGCCCGGCCGGAACCGAGACCGGAAACACCCCCATGAAAAAGGCCACGCTCATCATCAGGCCGCCGCTGATCAGGCCGCGGAAGGCGCCCCAGAGGATGTCCCCGGCGACGGCGTCCTCGGCCGAGACGGGGGTGGCGATCAGCGAATCGTAGAGCTTCTCGTGGATCATCTTGACGAAGGCGCCGTAGAGGCACTCGAACGTCGAGGACATCATCACCGAGGAGATCAGAACGCCGGGAACGAGGAAGAAGAGATAGGGCTTCCCGCCGAAGGCGCCCATGTAGGCGCCCATGCCGATGCCGAAGGTCACCAGGTAGAACACCGGCTGGACCAGGCTGCCGACGAGCGTCGGGACGACGAACCGCTTGTAAGACACCAGGTTGCGGTAGAAGACGAGAAAAGCCCGGCGGGAAAGGTTCATTCGATGAGGCTCCTTCCCGTGAGCTTCAGAAAGACGTCCTCCAGGGTGGCCGGCCGGTGGACGGTGTTGGGCAGGTCGAGCTCGACCAGCTTCTTCTGGATATCGCGGCCGTCGCGGCAATAGAAGAAGAGCGTGTCCCCGGCCCGCTCGTGGCCGCAGGAATGGGGGCCGAGGGCCGCGATCAGGCGGTCGTCTTCGGCCGCGTCGATCCGGATCTCGACCACTTCCCGGCCGATCTCGTCATCGATCAGTCGGCGGGGAGAGCCCTCTTTGAGGATCCGGCCCTCGTACATGACGACCAAGCGGTCGCAGAGCTGCTGGGCTTCCTCCATGTACTGGGTCGTGAGGATCAGGGTGGAGCCCTGGTTTTTCAGGAGCCGGAGGCGCTGCCAGATCAAGTGGCGGGCCTGGGGGTCGAGGCCGGTGGTCGGCTCGTCGGCGATGATCAGGGCCGGCTTGTTGAGGAGGGCCCGGGCGACCAGCAGCCGCCGCTTCATCCCCGTCGACAGCTCCGAGATCTTGTTGTTCCGCTTGGCCTCGAGCTCGACGAAGGCGATCAGCTCGTCGGTCCGGCGGCGGGCCTCCCGGCGGGGGATGTCGAAAAACTTGGTGAAAACCATCATGTTTTCGAACACCGTCAGGTCGTTGTCCAGGGTGATTTCCTGGGGGATGACCCCGGTCATGGCTTTGATCTTGCGGTTGTCGACGTCGGCCTTCAGGCCGTTGACCAGGATGGAGCCCGAGGTGATGGGGGAGACGCAGTGGATCATCCGGACGGTGGTGGTCTTCCCGGCCCCGTTCGGCCCGAGAAAGCCGAAGCATTCCCCCTCCCGGATCTCGAAGGAAATCCCGTTGACGGCGGTCAGATCGCCGAACCGCTTGGTCAGATTCTCGGCCGTGATGATGGTTTTCATGGGAGTCAAGCCGGACATTTTATCAGAACCCGAGGTCCGGTCAAAATCGGCGCGATTTATGGTAACCTATGCCCGCCGGGGGGAGGAGGAGCGACGGCATGACGAAAATCTCGGTCGAAAAGAACCCGGACGAAAAGCGGCTGAACGAACTCGGCGTCTTTGCCTGGGACATCTGGACAAAAGACGTTTCCCGGTTTCCCTGGCATTACGAGGAGCGGGAGACCTGTTATTTTCTCGAGGGCGAGGTCGTTGTGACGCCCGACGGAGGGGAGCCGGTCCAAGTCGGCCGGGGCGACCTGGCGATCTTCCCCGAAGAGATGTCTTGCGTCTGGGAGGTCCGGAAGCCCGTCCGCAAGCACTACCGGTTCGGCTGAGGAGCGGAAAAGAATCCCGCCCGGGCCGCGGCCGCAGCAGCCATGTCGTCGTCGTCAATGTCCCCGGCCGGAAAGATCTCCCTGAAGCCCCTGAAAATCGGCGCCTTGAGGCTCGATTTCCCGGTCGTCCTGGCCCCCCTGGCCGGCTACAGCGACCTGCCGTTTCGGACGATCTGCCGCTCGCTCGGGGCGCCGTTCGCCACGACCGAGGTGATGATCGACCGCTTCCTCCTCCACGAAAGCAAGCTCCGCCGGTTCATCCTGAGGACCGACGGCGGCGATCATCCGGTCGGCGGGCAGTTCATGGGCAGCGATCCGGAGCTGATGGCCCAAGCCGCCCGGGTCGTCCGCGACCTGGGCTTCGACGTCGTCGACCTCAATTTCGCTTGTCCCGTCCGCAAGGTCGTCAGCCGGAAGCGCGGCGGCTACCTGATGACCCGGCCGGCGGAGGTCCTGGAGATCGTCCGCCGCGTCCGCGACGCCGTCCCCGACCGTCCCCTGATGATCAAGCTCCGCCGGTCCTTCGCCCTCGAGGACGCCGAGGCCGGGGCCTTTTGGGAAATCGCGGGGGGAGCTTTCGAAGCCGGCGCGGACGCCCTCTGCGTTCATGCCCGGGCCGTCGCCCAGCAGTACGCGGGAAAGGCCGAATGGGGATTTCTCGAATCCGTGAAGAAAGCGTTCCCCGACCGGACGATCATCGGTTCGGGCGACGTCTCCTCGGCGGCCGAGGCGCTCCGGATGATCTCCGAGACGGGGGTGGACGGAGCCGCCGCGGCCCGCGGGGCCATCGGCAATCCCTGGATTTTCCGCCAGGCCCGGGAGCTGGCCGCCGGGCGGCCGGCTCCGCCGCCGACGATCGCCGAGCAGCGCGAGGTCCTTCTCCGCCATTACGGCCTTTGCCTCCAAGCCTACGGCGAGCGCAAGGGCGTGATGACGATGCGCCACTTGGGGATCGGCTACGCCCGCGTCCATCCCCATCCCAAACGCGTCCGGATGGCCTTCGTGGCCGTCAAGACGGCGGAGGATTGGCGCGGCGTCCTGGCCGCCCATTACGCCGGGGAAGAGGATCAGCGCGGCAGCCAGGCGCGGATCTGACGGGCGATCTTCTCGGCGCTCGGCGGGCTGAAGTTCGACAGGACCACGATCACGTGGCCGCTTCGCGTGTCCCACTCCAGGGCGGCGTTGAGGCCGGGCGCTCCGCCGGCGACGGCCAGGCCTTGGCCCATCTTATCGACGTCGCCGGGCAGGATGCCCTTGGCGATGGCGATCGTGTAGCGCAGCAGGTCGCGGGCCGTGGAATACCCGCCCCCGGCCGAGCTTCCCCGGCCGGGAAGGGTGTCGGTGTTGGGCTTCCAGACGGCGCCCTCGCGGATGTAGCCGACGGCCCGCTCGGGAAGCGCGGCGTCCTTGTCGATCCAGCCCGTGTCGGCCATCCCGGCGGGCTTGAAGATCCGCTCCTCCATGCAGGCGGCGTAATCCATCCCGGACGCTTTCTGGATGATCAATCCCAGGACGATGTATCCGGCGTTCGAGTATTTCTCCCGGGTGCCGGGCTCGAATTCCAGGGGCTTGTCGGCGAACAGGGGGAGGTAATCCTCCAGCCGCCGGATCTTCTCCTTCGGCGCCGCCTCGAAGCGCTCGCCGAAAAAGTCCCCCAGGCCCGAGGTCATATGGAGGAGATGGCGCACCCGGACCTTGGCCGCGGCGTCCGGATTCGGATAATCGGGCAGGTAGAGGGAGACCGGGTCGTTGAGGGACAGCTTGTTTTCGGCGGCCAGTTGAAGCACGGCCAATCCGGTGAACGACTTGTTGATCGAGCCGATGTTGAATCGCGTCTCGACGCGGTTGGGGATTCCGGCTTCCCGGTCGGCCAGGCCGTAAGCCTTCTCGAAGACGGGAGCCCCGTCCTTGGCGACGAGAATCACTCCCGAGAATTCTTCTTTTTGAACGGCCTCGTCGGCCAGGGCCGAGACGGCGGCCAGGAGCTCGGCTTCGTCTTTTTTCGGCTCGGCCGGAGACGCGGTTTCCGCCTCTTGCTCTTCTCTCTCGAGGCGAACGCCGAGGAGCCCGAAGGGGGCGGAGGGCTCGAATTGAAATTCCAGCCGGACGATCTGCCCCTTTTCCGCGGCCGCGACGACGCTGAGGAAGTCTTCCCGCGAGGCGACGATTTTCCGGGGGCGAAGGGCGCCCAGGCGCTCCTTCATCTGCCGGTAGCGCTCCACCCGGATCTCGACGGACGCTCTCGGCAGGGCCGATTTCGCCGTATGGGCGGAAAAGTACTCCCTCATGGCCGGGACGCCGGCGTTGAAGGCCGCGAAATAGGCTTCGACGCTGAGCCCAACGTCCGTTTTTGGAAAGGAAACCTGGTCTTCCCCGGCCGCCCCGGGGACGGCCCAGGCGGAAACCGCGGCGAAAAGGAGGGCGGCCGAGGCTCGAAAGAAAGCGCGGGCGCGTCTATTGTCCATGGCCCATTTTTACCAGATCGGCGGGCGGGCGTAAAGCGCCCGACGGCCCGGGACGCTTTCGGAGGGAGGCTGGAACTCCGCGGCCGATTTTTCCGTATAATAGGGCGGAAAGGGTTTAATTCCGCGGCAGGAGGCAGGCAAATGGCCGGACGAAAAATTCTCGGCTCTCTTCTTATCGTTTTGATCGGGCTCCCCGTGTTGTTCGGAATGATCTGGGCGGTCGGCCTGGTCCGGGCGACCGTTTCCTCGGAATTCCTGTCCGACCTGCCCCGGAAGATCATCGCCGACATCCCGGCCTCGATCGACGACGTGTTTGCCGCGACCGAGTCGGAAAGCCGGTGGATGGACGAGTCGGCCCGAGCCTGGATGCGGGCCGCGCGCGAAACCGGCATTAGGCCGGGCGAGCTGATGGAAAAAACCGGGATGCTCGGCTGGCTGCAAGGCGAGCTTTCGAGCTCGCTCAGCCGGGTCGGCGGAATCATGCGCGGCGAGGCGCCCATCGAGCCCATCATGATCGACATGAGGCCGCTGAAGGCGGCTCTCCTGCACCCCGAGATGGACCGGTTCTTCGAGAGCCTGGTCCAGTTTCTGCCGCCCTGCGACGACCAGGGCCTGAAGGCCTGGGAAAACCGCCTGTCCGCCGGCTTCGTCCGTTTCGAGGATCTCCCGGCGTGCCGTCCGGCCGACATGGTTGCCGCCCAGGCGGCTCTCCGCGCGGAGCGGACCCGCGAAGTCGAAAAAATGGACGATTCGGTCCAGGTTTTCGACGATGTCGAAAGCTATCCCTTCGGTCGGGTCGGCATCTCCCGGGCCGTGTCGACGTTGTCCTACCTGCTTTTCCTGTTCCCCGCCCTGATCATCCTCTGCGGCGTTCTCCTGGCCAACCGGACCTCGGCCGGACGGATGCGCTGGGGCGGGATTTCGATCCTGGCCGGAAGCCTTCCCGTCGTGCTGATGGCCCTCCTGCTCAAGCGGGTGGTCGGCTGGGCGGCCGGCGGCCGGTGGATGCATTGGTCCTGGGGCTGGCGGAGCGATTGGGATACGCTCCTCATGGACAAGCTCGGCTGGATCCCCGAGCGGATCATGAGCGCCCTTTTCACGCCGGTCTTCAACACGGCCGTCGTCGTCGCCGTCATCGGAGTCGTTCTGGTCGCCCTGTCCTATTCGACCCGTCAAGCGGCGCCCGCCGCTCCGCCCCAAGCCTGAAGCCCGGGCAAGGGTCGGCGAGGACGGCGGCGGGCTTCCGTCCGGCTTTCGGGAGTTTCTCATTGGATACTCGCCATAGATGCGCATGATTGATGGCAGATCAGTTTGAAGGGAGATATCCAAAGGTCTAGAGCGGAACTCCGGCCCGGGTCTCCCAAAATTGGCTTGACAACCCTGCTGAATAAGCATAGTATGTTGATAAATAGTCAACTTAATATGCAGAATTGACACGAAATGGCCATGCCCATCGACGTCAGAGACCGAATCCAGGCCGAGGTCTTCGACTATCAAACCCTGATCGACGCTCTGAAGGGATTGGCCTACCCCAGGAATAGGATCAACGACCTGCTGCGCCAGGGCGTCGTCTTGAGGGTGAAGAAGGGGCTTTACGTTTTCGGCGATCGTTACCGCAGGCGGCCTTATTCGAAGGAGCTGCTGGCCAACCTCATCTACGGCCCTTCCTATGTTTCGCTGGATTACGCGCTCGCTTATCACGGGCTGATCCCCGAAAGGGTCGAGGCCCTGACGTCGGTCACGCCGAACCGCTCGCGCCGGTTCGCCACCCCCGTAGGCCTTTTCGTCTTCCGGCAGATCCCGGCGCGCGCCTACGAGGTCGGCGCGGTCCGGGTGGAGACGGAGCACCAACAAGCGTTCCTGATCGCCTTGCCCGAGAAGGCCCTGGCAGACAAGATCGTCTCGGTGCGGGGCGGGCGCATCGCGTCGATCGCGGAGATGGGCCGGTTCCTCGAGGCCGATCTGAGGGTCGACGTCGGCGCTCTCCGGCCTTTGTCGGCCGAGAGGATCGACGATTACGCCGCCCGCTACCGCTCCTTGAAGCTGAGGCATCTCGGCGGGCTCGTGAGGCGCGTCCAGAGATCCGAAAACGGGGGAAGCCGATGAACGAGGCCGTTCGTCAGATGCTTGCGGCTTACGAGGTCCGCTCGGTGCAGGACTCGCTCTGGGCCTTGAGAGAGGTCATGCAGGAGATCGCGCTCCTCGGCCTCTGGCGCGGCAAGTTCTTCGAGAAGGCGGCCTTCTACGGCGGCACCGCCCTCCGCGTGCTCCACGGCCTCGACCGGTATTCGGAAGACCTGGATTTCTCGCTCCTCCAGAAGGGCGAGGGCTTCAATCTCGCCGACTACAGCAAGTCCTTGAAGAGAGAGCTCTCGTCCTTCGGTTTCGCGGTTGAGATCGAGGGCAGGAAAAAGCAGACTCAGGTTCAATCGGCTTTCCTCAAGGCTGATACGCGGACACAGATGATCACGGTCGAGTTCGAGCGGGGCCTCGTCCGGCAGATCCCCCGGAACCAGGTTTTAAAGATTAAGCTGGAAGTCGATACGGACCCGCCGCCGGGATTCTCGACAGAGGTCCGCTATCTGCTTCGGCCCGTCCCGTTCTCGGTCAGGACGTTCAGCCTGTCCGACCTTTTCGCCGGAAAGATGCACGCCGTCCTGTGCCGCGAGTGGAGGAACCGGGCCAAGGGCCGGGATTGGTATGACCTCGTCTGGTTCGCGGCGCGTCACCCCGAGCTCCACCTGTCGCATCTCGAGCAGAGGATGCGCCAGACGGGGCATTGGGAGGCGGCGGCGCCGTTGACGGCCGGGGATCTGCGCAGCCTGCTCATGAGGAGAATCGATACGGTCGACATCGACCAGATCCGGCGCGAAGCGGAGCCTTTCGTGAAGGACCCTGGGGCCATAACGCTCTGGTCGAAGGAATTCTTCTTGGATGTCGCTTCACGGATCAAGATCGTCTGACGCGCCGCCCTTCCCGGGTCGCGCGGAACAGCAGGAGCGGTTCTTGCGTCCGCCGCTCCGCCTCAGGCCTGAGGCCCGCGCAAGCGACGATGTCTCAACTTCATCCGAGATCGTTCGAAATGAGGTCTTCGATTTAAGACAGGAAAGCCCGGAGGGCCGCCCCCGTGCGGGACGCCCGGCAAGCCGCGACCGCGGCCGGCGGACCCTGGACGACGAGCGATCCGCCGCGGTCGCCTCCTTCCGGCCCCAGGTCGATGACGTGTCCCGCCCGCGAGATCAAATCGAGGTCGTGTTCGACGGCGACGATCGTGTGGCCGGCCGAAAGCAGCTTTCCGAAAAGACGCAGCAGCCGCTCGACGTCGGAGGGGTGAAGCCCGGTCGTCGGCTCGTCGAATAAATAGAGGATCCGGCCCTCCGCCCGGCCCGACAATTCCGCGGCCAGATTGAGGCGCTGGCGTTCGCCCGAGGACAGCGTGTCGAGCGATTGTCCGAGACCGAGATAGCCGAGCCCGATGTCGGCGAGCAAAGCCAGGGCGGCGGCGATTTTCGGCTGTCCGGAAAAAACCTCCGCCCCCTCGGCCGCGGTCAGGCCGAGAATATCCGCGATCGTCCGGCCTGACCAGCGGACCTCGAGAATCTCCGGTCGATACCGGCTTCCGCCGCATTCCGGGCAGGGCTCGGACACGTCGGCCAGAAAATCCAGGCTCACCGTTTTCCGGCCCGCGCCGCCGCATTCGGGGCATCGGCCCTGGGGCGTAAGATACGAGAAATGCGGCTTGCCGAATCCCCGGGCCGAAGCCTCCTCCGTCCCGGCGTAAAGCCCCCGGACCGCGTCGAACACGCCGAGAACGGTCAGCGGGATGCTCGCGGCGCTTCCGGCCGCTCCGTCGGGACCGACCGGGACGACCCGGGCGAAGCGGTCGAGACCGGAGATCCGGTCGCAGGAAACGGCCCGTCCCGCCCGGCGCGAAGCCAGGAGGACATCGAAAACGAGGCTCGTTTTCCCGCTTCCGGAGACGCCGGTCACGGCCGTCAGGACGCCCGAGGGGATCGCGGCGTCGATGTTCCGGAGGTTGTGAGCCCGGGCCCCGGCGATTTCCAGGGGAGGGCCGGCGGTTCCCGGGAGCGGCTCGGGGGCCGTCTTCCGGGAACGGAGATACGGCCCGGTCACGGAAGCGGGATCCGCCTGGATCTCGGCCGGCGTTCCCTCGGCGACGATGAGTCCGCCCTCGCGGCCCGCCCCCGGCCCGAGGTCGAGGACGCGGTCGGCCGCCCGGATGACGTCGCGGTCGTGCTCCACGGCCACGACCGTGTTTCCCTCGGCCGCAAGCTCCCGGATCAAACGGAGGAGATCGGCCGTGTCCCTCGGATGGAGGCCGAGCGTCGGCTCGTCGAGAACGAAGGTGACTCCGGTGAGCTTGACGCCGAGAAGGCCGGCCAGGCGGATTCGCCGGGCTTCGCCGCCCGAGAGCGTGGAGGAGGGGCGGTCGATCTGGAGGTAATCGAGGCCGACGTCCCGAAGCAGGCGGAGGCGGCGGGTGATTTCCCCGCGGACGGCCGCGGTCACGGCCGCCGATTTCGCCTCCTCGAGGCCGGCGCCGGGCCGCGCTCCGCCCGAGTCCTCGAAAAATTCCATGCTCCGGGCCGCGCTGAGGGCCGAAAGATCCGCGATGCTCAACCCGCGGAAGGTCACGGCCAGCGAGGCGGGCTTGAGGCCGCGGCCGCCGCGGCCAGGCCCAGGACGATCGGGATAAACCCCGGCGCCTTTCCCTTCATGTTCCCAAGCATCGCCTCCCCATTATACCGGAAAGCGCGGCCGCCGCTCCAGAACCAATCGGCGGCGAGCACCGCCGCCTTTCTTGCTTTGATTTGGGAAAATCAATCAACGCGAATCGCCGTGAAGCCGGAGATCGCCGTCCCCTGACGAATTCATTTTCCCGGTGACGTTTCGTCGCCGAACCCGCGCCCGCGCGTCGACTCAAAAGGGGAAATGGATAAGCAGGTACCGATTTAAACAGGTACCGATATCCTCTTGGGATTTCGGGGACGTATTATGTGATTCCATGAGGCCGCTTGACAGGCGGAAATATTTCCGCATAATGATCTTTCGATTCTTTCCCCCGGGGGGTTTAGAGGTTTTTGCGATGAGAAAGCAGACGTTGCTCGGATGGATCGGACTCGCGGCCGCCGCCCTCGTCCTCTTCGGCTTCAGGTGGCTCCTTCGTCGCCGGACGCCGTCGTTCCATCATTCATGATCCGCCTTCCCGTTTTCCCCTTCCAAGCTCTCCGGAAAGTCGTTGTCTGTCGT
>ERZ1026800.842-NODE-842-length-23027-cov-6.006332_pt1 | contig 23027 bp, 20 predicted proteins | sample MGYA00520873_ERZ1026800 | MGnify/ENA primary metagenome ERZ1026800 (study PRJEB33270, sample SAMEA104284475) | anaerobic digester metagenome | biome: Anaerobic digester microbiome; feature: mesophilic sludge digester; material: Anaerobic digester biomass | place...
GATTGGAACCCCATCATGACTGGCTCTCCATGAATCGTGGCATTGCCAATCCTATAAAATCATCAGCACACTCATGCAACGGTTATTTGGGCAACAGCCCGACAAGACCTGACCCCACATTTTTTATCGGACCTTCAGCCCCTCGTCGAGGTACCTGATGATGGGGAACAGGAAGAACTCGATCACCCGCCGCTTGCCCACGTTGATCTCCGTGGTGACGGCCATGCCGGGCCGCAGGGGGAAGGCGGCGCCGTCCTTCGTCTTGAGCTCCGCGGCCGACAGGTTCACGAACACGGGATAGCCGTCGCGGGTCTTCTCCTTGTTCTCCACGGTGAAGGGGCTCACCGTCCCGACGGCGCCCTCCACGGTGCCGTACTTCTGGAAGTCGTAGGTGTCCACCTTGACGACGCAGCGCTGGCCCGGCCGGACGTAGCCGATGTCGCGGTTGACAACCAGGACGTCGGCCACGATGGGGGCGTTCTCGGGCACGAGGCTCACCAGCGGCTGGGCGGGCGTGACGACGCCGCCCACCGTTTTGACGTGGAGCTGGTGGACGGTGCCGCTCACGGGCGCCGTGATCATGCGCTTCTGCCTGCGGAAGTGGATGCCGCTGACCTCCGACTCGAGGGTGTTGCGGCCCTGGAGGTTCCCGGAAAGCTCTGCGAGGAGCTTCTCGCGGAAGGCGTTCCGGCAGGTCTCGATCTCCTCGCGCATGCGCCGGACCTTCCAGGCCCCCTCCTCGACCTGCGCCCCCTTGAGTTCCAGCTCCTTCTCGGCCTGCAGCCTCTCCTTGACCTTCTCGCGCCAGCGGTTCTCGGCCAGGGCCCCGATGGCCACGAGGGACTGCTGGCGTTTCTCCTCCTCCGAGACGAGCCGGTGCAGGCCCTCGAGCCCCTTGCGCTCCTCCCTGAGCCCCTGCAGGGTCGCCTCGGCCTCGCGCAGGGCCTTCTCCTTCCCGCTCAAGGTGGAGTGGTACAGGGCCCGCTGCGCCTCGTAGAGGCCGCGCTGGGCCCGCGCGAGCTCCGGCTCGGTGTCGCCGTCGGGGCGGAAGGGCCTCCCGGCAAGCACCGCGTCGATCCGGCCGGCGGCGGCCTTCGAGAACCGCAGGTTCTTCTCCTTGCCCTCCAGGTCGGCCGTGTCGAGGGCGGGGTCCACCTCCACGAGGGTCGCCCCCTGTGCCACGTAGTCGCCCTCCTTGACGCGGATGCCGCTGACGACCCCCGTCTCCAGGGGCTGGAGCGTCTTCACGTCGCCCAGGGGGACGATCTTGCCGCGGGCCGAGACGACGACGTCGACCTCGACCAGGAAGAGGCCGAGGCCCGCCACGACCAGAATGGCCATCAGCGCCCAGAGAAACATCCGTCCCGCCGGGTTCGGCGGCCGCTCCTGGATCTCAGCCAGGATGGGCTTGAAGTCGTGCGGATCCGTCGCCTTCGATCTCCTGCTGCCTGCAAAGATGGGCATAGAGCCCTCCCTTCTTCATGAGCGATGCGTGATCGCCCGCCTCGACGATGCGGCCGCGGTCGAAGACGAGGATCCGGTCGCAGCCTTTCATCATGTTGAGCCGGTGGGCGATGAGGATGACGGTGCGGCCCTTGCGGATGTGGCCGAGGTGGCTCTTGATGGTCCGCTCCGACTCATAGTCCAGGGCGCTGGTGGCCTCGTCGAAAATGACGATCCGCGGGTTGGCGATCAACGCCCGGGCGATGGCGATCCGCTGGCGCTGGCCGCCCGACAGGGACACGCCCCGCTCCTCCACGCAGGTGTCGTACCCCAGGGGCATCTCGCCGATGAACTCGTGGGCCCCGGCCATGCGCGCGGCGGCGATGACCCGCTCCATGTCGGCGTCCGGCATGGCCATGGCGATGTTCTCGCGGACCGTGCCGCTGAAGAGGAAGGCGTCCTGGGGCACCATGCCGATGCGGGTGCGCAGAAACAGCGGGTCCATGTGCCGCAGGTCGATGCCGTCGACGGCGATGACGCCTTCCTGCGGGTGGTAGAGGCGCTGGATGAGCTTGGCCACGGTGCTCTTGCCCGAGCCGCTGCGGCCCACGATGCCGATCATCTCGCCGGGCTTAATCGCGAGGCTCACCCCGTCGAGGACCAGCGGCCCGTCGTGGGCGTAGCGGAACTTCACGTCCTTCAGGACGATCGAGCCCCGGAGGTCCCTGAGCGACACGGAGCCGCCCGCCACTTCCGAGGGCGTGTTGACGATGTCGCCGATCCGTTCGAGCGAGAGCTTCGCCTGCTGGAAGTCCTGCCACATGTGCACGAGCCGCAGGACGGGGCCGCTGAGCTGCGAGGCGAACATCTGGAAGGCGATGAGCTGACCCACGCTCAGCGCGTTGTCGAAGACGAGGGCCACGCCGAAGTAGATCACGGCGAGCGTCATGAGCTTCTGCAGGGCCTGCGAGGCGGTGACGGCCGCGTTGCCCACGTTGGCCAGGTTGAAGGCCGACTGGATGTAGTCCCCGAGGTGGTTCTCCCAGTTGCGGACCATCCTGCCCTCGAGGGCCATGGACTTCACCGTCTGGATGCCCGTGATGGACTCGACCAGGAAGGACTGCGCCATGGCGCCCTTGTGGAACTTCTCGTCGAGCCTCGCCTTGATGTGCGGCGTGGCGACGAAGGACACCAGGGCGATGACCGCCACGAAGCCCAGGACCAGCAGCGTGAGCGCCGCGCTGTAGAGGACCATGATGCCGATGAAGACGACGGAGAAGACCGTGTCGAGGAGCACCGTGAGCGAGACGTTGGCCATGAACTGCCGGAGGGTTTCCAGCTCGCGCACCCGGGCGATGATGGTGCCCACGCGCCGCGTCTCGAAGTAGCGGTAGGGCAGCGACAGCAGGTGCCGGTACACCCGGGCGCCCAGCCCCGCGTCGACCTTGTTGGCCGTGTGGTACAGGAGGTAGTTGCGCAGGAAGTTCATGAAGGACTCGAAGACGACCACCGCGAGAAAGGCCGCCGCCACGACCTGCAGCGTCGAAACGGCGTGATGGGGCAGCACCTTGTCGATGATGACCTGGATGAACAGCGGCGTCACGAGCCCGAAGGACTGGATGAAGAAGGAGGCGCCCACGACCTCGCAGAAGATCGAGCGAAAGCGGAAGAACTCCATGAAGAGCCATTTGAAGCTGCCGGCGAACTCCGTCTGCCGGAACCGGGGCCGCAGCGCCACGACCTCGCCGGACCACAGCCCCCCGAGGCCCGCCTCGTCGACCTCGCGGATGGCCTTCTGCCCGGTGTCGAAGATGAGGCACTTGCCCTCCTTCATCCCGATGAGGACGTGGTAGCCCCCCTCTGGCGTAAGCAGGATCTGCGGCAGCGGGTAGCCCTTCAGCTCCTCGAGGCCCGCGATCTGTCTGTGCCTCGCCTTGAATCCGTGGTCGCGCAGGATGCGGATCATCTCCGCGGGCGAGAGCTCCCGCTCGACGAAGTACTTCTTCCGGACGGACTGCAGGTCCATCGGGACGGAGTGGATCCGTGCGGCGATTTCAATGGCGATCAGTCCCGTTTCCATCCAGTTCCTCCATGGCGCCGGCAAAGTCCGTCTCGAGGCGGTACTTCCTTACCGCGACGGCCCGCTGGTTCACGTACACTTCCATGTCCCGCTCGATGGCGAGGGCCTCCTTGCCGCTCTCCAGCAGCTCCGCCCGGCTGCGCCCGCCGAGGGCCGCCGCCCCTGAGGCGATGGCGAGGAGCTTCTCGTAGCGCACGAGCAGCTGCCGGTACTGAGCGATCGTCCGGTCCAGTTCCCGCAGCTTCACGAAGAGCCCCGCCGAGTCCCTCCCCTTCTCCTGCCGCAGCGCCCTGAGCGCCTCTTCCTGGCGCCGGATCTCCCGGGTTGCCCGCTCGCGCTCCCACTTGCGCAGTCCGCCGTCGAAAAGGGGGATCGAGATGTAGAGACCCGCATTCCAGGAGTTCCTCTCCATCTCCTTCAGGGAGTCGTACGCCTCGGGGTTGCGGCCGTAGAAATCATAGCGGCCGTAGATGCCCACGTCGGGCAAACCGTTGTTCCGGGCCGCGCGGCCCTTTTCCTGCTGCGCCTCCATCTCCTTGCATTTCGCCCGGTACTCGGGCGTCTGCTCGACGCGCTCCGGACCGGGGTGCCCGGAGACCTCCGCGGCCGCGCCCAGGCCCTCGACCACAACGTCCTCCTCGTACTCGACGCCCGTGTGGAGCGTCAGACGCGTCAGGTTCTCCTTGAACTGGCGGGCAGCCTCGGCGCGCTCCTTTTCCAGGTCGACGACCTGGACCTCGGCCCGGAGAAGGTCCTCGCGGGAGATCTCGCCCTCCCGATGCGCTGCGGCGCGCAGCGAGACGGCCTCCTTCATCCTGTCGATCATCTGTCCGAGGTAGCGCAGGCGGATGGCCCCTTCGGCAAGAGAGCCGTAGAGGTCGGTGACCTCGAGGACGACCTTTTTCTTCTCGGCCTCGCTGTCGTGGATAGACGCTTCCGTAAGCCTCTCGTAGTAGCGGCTCTCGTAGCGCTTCTTGAACCAGTTCGAGATCGTGTACTCGCCCATCACGAAGACCGACGAGCGCCACTCGTCCTGCAGGCCGCCCACGACCTGGCCGTTGATCGTCCCGACGCCCGTCGGGCCGACGAGGTTGCCGAACCGCTCGAGGCGCCCGTTGACTGAGATGGCGGGATAGAGGCTCGAGAGGGATTGCCGCCAGGAGGCCTCGTTGATGCGGATCTCCTCGTTCTTCACCTTCAGACGGGCGGAATGGCGGAGGGCCCCACCCACGGCATCCTCGTAGGAAAGGCTGCCGCCTGCCGCGGGCGCCCGGCCGGGCGCCAATGCGAAAAGCGCGGCCAGAGCGCACAGGATTCCCCTCCCTGTCCAGGAACGCCGGAGCATGACCCTCGTCTATCTCTCTCGAATCCCTGCTTCCCTTTCTGCGGGCCCCATTTCCCGCAGCCGCCGGGAAGATGCGGCGATCCCGGCACAGGGACCGATTATTCACGGAACGGAAGGGCAAGACAATCGGGCGGGAGTATCATTTTGGGGGCACACTTTCGGGTGAGAAACGGGTCGGCATGGATACGACCGAAGTATGATCGGGCCGGGGCGGGCCTCATACTTTCTTCTGACGGCCACAGGGAAGCCGTCCGAAAATAGGGCTTAAGTCGGCAGGTCTTTTCTGGTAAGATTCCGCCGCTGACGGCGAGACCGCCGGGAAAGGGCAACCCCCGCATGAAAACAGCGTTTTGGGTCGCGGCGCTCCTCCTTCTCGCGCTCTCTGTGGCGTCGGGCTCCGGGCCCGTGCAGCCCGCCCCGAAGGAAGAGGCGATCCGGGAGCCGGCGCCTCCCGCTGCGCCCGTCGTCCGCAGGAAAATCCGTTACCCCGAGGAGCGGGCGACCGCAGCGGCCCCCGCCCGGGCCCCGGAACCCAGGGCCACGCCGAGCCCCGAGCAGCTCCGTAAACAGCGGATCGTCGCCGCCTACGGGAACAAGACCCCGAGGGAATGGGGCGAGAGGGTCGAGGGGGTCAGGACGAGACTCGACACGACGGAGCCCGTCATCGCACTGACCTTCGACGCCTGCGGCGGCCCCAGGGGCAGCCGGACCGACAGGGCCCTCATCGAGTACCTGCGGAAGGAAAAGATCCCCGCCACCCTGTTCGTCAGCGGAAGCTGGATCGACGCCAATCCGGCCCTCTTCAGGCAGCTCGCCGCCGAGCCCCTCTTCGAGATCGCCAACCACGGCCTTTCACACAGGCCCTGCTCCGTCAACGGCAGGTCGGCCTACGGGATCCGCGGGACGGGCAGCGTGGGGGAGCTTATCGACGAGATCGAGAAGAACGGCCGCAAGATCGAGGCCGCGACGGGCAGCAAGCCGAAATTCTACCGCCCCGGGACGGCATATTGCGACGATGTGGCCGTGAAGGTGGCGGGCGAGCTGGGTTGCGAAGTGGTCAACTACAGCGTGCTGGGCGATGCGGGGGCGACGTGGCCGCGGGAAAAGGTCCGCCTGGCCCTGCTCGAGGCCGGGCACGGGGACATCGTCATCCTGCACATGAACCAGCCCCGCAGCCGGACGGCGGCGGGCTTGATGGAAGCCCTTCCCCTCCTGAGGGAGAAGGGGTTTCGGTTCGTGAAGCTCTCGGAATATCCGCTACGCTGAAGAAGAGGTTGAGAAGACAAGAAGGTGGGAAGGTTGGACCGGCAGGCGCCGCCTGTGACGCAGGACGGCGAACGGAGCTGAAGGACCTCATGAGAAGCTACCTGAATATCCTCATCGCCCTCATCCTCGTCGCCCTCTCCGCGGGCCGTTGCCCCGCCGAGGACTGGGAGACGGCCCCGGCGCCCCTGCCGGGCGTGCAGGCAAACCAGGAAAAGGCCGATTTCTGGATCGCAAGGCACCCCGCCCCCGACCGCCCGATCCTCACCCCCGAGGGGATCGAGGCGATGAACCGCGCCGCCCTGGGCTCCGGGGAGACGGAGCTGGCCGACGTGCTCGCCGTCCCGGAGCCGCTCGAGGGCGCCGCCGTCCGCAAGGCGATCGCCGACGTCCTGGCCGAATCGCGGCCGTCGAAGGCCTACGACCACACCAACCGTCCCATCACGGCTGCTTTCTACGACCGTATCGAGGCCTCTATCGGGGCCGTGCCCGACGTCATCCGGCCCGCCTGGGGGCTCGTCACCACGCGGGCAAGCCTGCGGAGGCTTCCCACCAACGAGGCCTTCTACGACCGGCCCTTCGGCAACGAGTTCGACCGGCTCCAGTATTCCGTGCTGGAGTGCGGAAACCCCGTCGCCGTGCTGCACCGGACGGCCGACGGCGTCTGGTCCTTCGTCCAGACGGGCTACACGACAGGCTGGGTCGCCTCGGCGGCGGTCGCCGTGGGCGAGAGGACGGCAATCGAGTCCTTCGTACGGTCCAAGCCGCTTGTCGCCACGGGCGGCATGGTCCCGGTCTACGCCGACCGGGGGTTCTCGACGCACGCCGTCTCGATCCCCATGGGCACACGGCTTCCCTTCGTGGAGAAGGCGGGGCGCTACATCTCCGTCACCCTGCCCTGGCGGGCGCCCGACGGCGGGGTCCGGTTCGTGACAGGGTACATTCGTCCCGATGCCGACGTGAGCGTCGGGCACCTGTCCTACACGGCCCGCAATCTCTACCGGCAGCTCTTCAAGCTCGAGGGACACCCCTACGGATGGGGTGACCTGTTCGACGGGCGAGACTGCTCGCGCCTCGTCATGGACGTCTTCTCGGCCTTCGGGTTCGTCATGCCCCGCAACAGCCGCCGCCAGGCCGCATTCAACCCGGCGGGCCGAAAGGACACAGGGGCCCTCACCGAGGCGGACAAGGTCAAAATCCTGAAGGAGTTCGGCAACCGGCCGGCCCTGCTCTACATGCCGGGGCACATCATGATCCACCTCGGGATCGTCGACGGCAGGGTTTACGCCATCCACAGCGCCTGGGGGCTGAAAGAGTCGAATCACGCGGGCGAGCGGACCCTCATGGCAGGCCGCGTCGTCGTGTCGGACACCACCCGGGGAGGGGGCGGCCGCGGCCCCCTGCTGAAGCGTGTTACAGTCATAACCCCGCTGGGCTGAAGGAGAAAAAAAAGGTGGCACTTCCTCTCGCCTTATATTAGATATAACACAATCATCCGCCGCATTGCCCACACCCCAGGAGAGCAGGAGAGACCATGGAAGGCAAGTTCAGCATCGTCATCGACGGCAAGGAGTGCCAGGCGACGGCCGGGCAGACCATTCTCGATGTCGCGAAAAAGAACGGAATCTACATCCCCACGCTCTGCTACTTTCCCACCACAACCCTCGTGGGCGCCTGCCGCGTCTGCGTCGTCGAGCAGGAGGGCGCGAGGAACCTCGTGGCTTCCTGCGCCATGCCGGCCAGCCCCGGCATGAAGATCCGGACCGACACCCCGCGGGTGGTCGAGGCGAGAAAGATGATCGTGGAGATGATCTGGGCCTCGGGTGATCACAACTGTCTGCAGTGCGAATCCAACGGGGCCTGCGAGCTGCAGGACCTCATCTACCGGCTCGGGATCGAAAAGCCCCGCTTCGAGATCGACCCCCCCGGCTACGCCACCGACAACTCCAACACGATGATCTTTCGCGACCTCAACAAGTGCGTGCTCTGCGGGCGCTGCATCCGCGGCTGCAACGAGGTGCAGGTCAACGAGGTGCTCGACTTCGCCCAGCGCGGCAACCGCATGAAGGTGGGGCCCGCCTTCGACACGGATTACATCGACTCGGCCTGCGTCTTCTGCGGCGAGTGCCTGCAGGACTGCCCCACAGGGGCGATCATCAACAAGCAGGGCCGCTTCCAGGGACGCCCCTGGGAGGTCCGGAAGGTCCGCACGACCTGCACCTACTGCGGCGTGGGCTGCCAGCTCGACCTCAACGTCTTCAACGGCAAGGTCGTCAAGACCACCTCGGACCGCAGCTACGGCACCCCCAACTGGGGCAGCCTCTGCGTGAAGGGCCGCTTCGCCAACGAGTTCATCCACTCGCCCGACCGGCTGACCAGCCCGCTGATCCGCAAGAACGGCAAGCTCGAGGAGGCGTCCTGGGACGAGGCCCTCGACTTCATCGCCGGCAAGCTCAAGGACATCAAGGCCAAGCACGGCCCCGACTCGATCGGGGGTCTCTCCTCGGCGCGAGCCACCAACGAGGACAACTACATCTTCCAGAAGTTCATGCGGGCAGCCGTCGGCACCAACAATGTCGACCATTGCGCCCGTCTCTGACACAGCTCCACGGTGGCCGGTCTGGCCGCCGCCTTCGGAAGCGGTGCCATGACGAACTCCATCGAGGAGATCGAGTTTGCCGACGTGATCCTCGCCACGGGGACCAACACGACGGAGAACCACCCCATCGTGGGCATGTACGTGAAGCGGGCCGTCCGCAAGCGCGGCGCCAAACTCATCGTCATCGAACCCCGCGAGATCCCGCTGGCGAAGTACTCAACCCTCTTCCTGCGGCAGAAACCGGGCACGGACGTGGCCTGGATCAACGGCATGATGAACGTCATCATCGCCGATGACCTCTACGCGAAGGAGTACGTGGAGGAGCGAACGGAGGGCTTCGAAGAAGTCCGGAAGGTCGTGGCGAAGTACACCCCCGAGTACGTCGAGTCCATCACGGGCATTCCGGCCGGGCAGCTCAGGGCGGCCGCCCGGCTCTACGCCACGGCCCCGAAGGCGACCATCCTCTATGCGATGGGAATCACCCAGCACCGGACGGGCACGGACAACGTGAAATCGCTCGCCAACCTGGCCATGCTCTGCGGCAAGGTGGGGATCGAGTCGGGCGGGATCAACCCCCTGCGCGGCCAGAACAACGTGCAGGGCGCCTGCGATATGGGCTGCCTGCCCAACGTCTACCCGGCCTACCAGAACGTGGGCGCCGACGACGCCCGGGCCAAGTTCGAAAAGGCCTGGGGGGTGACGCTGCCCGCCAAGCCCGGCCTCACGGTCGTCGAGATGTCCCGCGCCGCCGACGAGGGCAGGCTCAGGGCCCTGTACTGCATGGGCGAGAACGTGCTGCTGTCGGACCCGGACCTGCACCACCTCGAGAAGGCCCTCCGGAAGCTGGAGCTCTTCGTCGTCCAGGACATCTTCCTCACGGAGACCGCCGAGTTGGCCCACGTGGTCCTTCCCGCGACATGCTTCGCCGAGAAGGGCGGCACCTTTTCCAACACGGAGCGGCGCGTGCAGCGCGTCCGCAAGGCAGTCGAGCCGCCGGGGCAGGCCCGTTCGGACTGGGAGATCATCGCCGCCCTCTCCAACCGCATGGGCTACCCCATGACCTACGCCAAGCCGAGGGAGATCTGGAACGAGATCCGCCAGGTCGCACCCAGCTACGCCGGGATCACCTACGAGCGCATCGGCCGCCAGGGCATCCAGTGGCCCTGCCCCAACACGGACCACCCGGGCACCAAGTTCCTCCACAAGGACCGGTTTACACGGGGCCTGGGGCTCTTCAGCCCCATCGAGTTCATTCCGCCCGCCGAGGTGCCCGACAAGGACTACCCGCTGTACCTCACGACGGGCCGCGTGCTCTATCAGTACCACACGGGCACGATGACCCGCCGGGCGAGGGGCTGCAACGAGCGCCACCCCGAAAGCCTCGTCGAGATCCATCCGAACGACGCGGCGAAGTACGGCATCACGGACGGCCGGACCGTCCGCGTCGCCTCGCGACGCGGCGCCGTCGAGGCGAAGGCCTCCGTGACGGAGCGCTCTCCCGAGGGGACCGTCTTCATGAGTTTCCACTTCCACGAGGCGCGCGTGAACCTGATCACCAACCCGGCCCTCGACCCGGTCTGCAAGATCCCCGAGTACAAGGTCTGCGCCTGCAAGATCGAGGCGGCCTAGGGGCGACGGCCCCGCGACGCGGGTTCGGGGCAAAAGCGAGAGGTGCCGCCGCCCCGGTCCCGATGCGGCCCCTCGCCCCCCCCCCGCGGCGGGACCGGCGTGACGGGCCGAGCGGGCCGCCCTCATACTCCATTCGTAGAGAAAATTCATACTTTTGTCGAATTGCGTTTCCGAACCGAAAGGTGCACGCTGGGGCACGAGAGGGAGAGGGGAATTGAACAGGGACAGGGAAATGACATGCCCGCTCAAGAGTTACCCCCCGCCCGGGCCCGGAAGGAACCGGTGCACACGGAAAAGGCCATTGTACGCGCACTGGCACGGTATTTCGAGACGGCCCCGCCCGGGGTGAAATCCCCGGCGGCAGCTGCGGAATCATCCCTCATCAACGCCGTGCGCCGTTACTTCGCCAGGAAATAGCAGATGAAGATCCCTCCGGTCCTGTCGGCATACGGGTTCTTGATCTTCGCGCTTCTCTTTCTGTGCTTTCTGCACTGCACGCGATGAGCGACACCGCGGGGCCGACGGCCTTTCTTCCCCTGCGCCCGGCACCGGAGACGCGGAGCGCAAACCCGCCCTCGCTCACTCCGCCACGACGGGCTGCGCCCTGCCCGAGCCCGCCGTCTCGTGGCTTCTCTTCATGAGGATCACCAGCAACCCCGAGCAGGCCATCAGAACGGCGAGCACGAAGAAGGTGTCGTTGAAGGCCATCATGGTGGCCTCCGTCACGAGCTTCCTGTAGAGAAGCGCCAGCGTCCCGCCGTCGAGCTCGGACGGGGGGAACCCCTGCCCCTTCAGGATGTCTGACACCAGGGGGACGGCCTCCTGGAAATTGCGGTCCAGCACGCTCATGCCCTCGGCCAGGCGCGCCTGGTGGAACTGGGCCCGCCGCGACACCAGCGTGCTCGCGAAGGCCACGCCGAAGCTCCCGCCTAGCATCCTCAGCAGGTTGAAGACCGACGTGGCATTGCCCATCTCCTCCTTGCGGACCCAGGACATGGTCAGGGTCGTGAGCGGCACGAAGACAAGCCCCATGCCGAACCCCATGACCACCCTCGGCCAGGCCACGGTGTCGAAGTCGACCGAGAGGTTGAACAGCGACATCATCCAGACCGAATAGGCCGTGATCATCACGCCCGCGAAGAGCACTCCCTTCGGGTTCACCCGGCCGATCAGGCGCCCCGCGATGGGCATGGAGATCATCGCCATGAGGCCGCCCGGGCCGAGAACCCATCCCGCCAGGAACGCCGTGTAGCCCATGAGGGTCTGCAGGAAGACGGGCAGCATGATGAGGCTGCCGAAGAGCGTGAAGAACGTGGCAAAGCCGATGACGTTGCCGGAGGCGAAGGTAAAATTCTTGAAAATGTGAAAATCGACGATCGGGTGCTCGGCGTAGTACTCGTTGACGACGAAAAAGACGAGGCCCGCAGAGGAGACCACCGTGAGCCAGAGGATGAAACGGGATGCAAACCAGTCCTCGCGCTGGCCCTGGTCCAGAACGATCTGGAGGCATCCGATCCCCACGGCCAGGAAGGCCAGGCCCAGGTAATCGATCCTCATCTTCCTCGCCTCGGCGTACTGCGGATCGACGATGAAGGCCATCGACATGAGGATCGCCACGATCCCGATGGGGATGTTGATAAAGAACACCCAGTGCCAGGACCAGTTGTCGGTGATCCAGCCGCCCAGCAGGGGGCCGACGATGGGCCCGATCATGATGCCGATCCCGAAGATCGCCATGGCCGTGCCGTGCTGGTGCCGCGGGAAGGTCTCCAGGAGAATCGCCTGCGAGATGGGCTGCAGCGACCCGCCCGAGAGCCCCTGGATGACGCGGAAGAAGATGAGGGCGCGCAGACTCCAGGAGGCCCCGCAGAGGAAGGAACTGACCGTGAACAGGACGATGGAGAACAGCAGGAAGCGCTTGCGCCCGAAGAGCCGGCCGAGCCATCCCGTCATGGGGATGACGACGGCGTTGGCCGCCAGGTAGGAAGTGATCACCCAGGTCGACTCGTCGATGCCCGCCGAGAGGCTCCCCCGGATGTGATCCAGGGAGACGTTGACCACGGAGGTGTCGATGATCACCACCAGCGTGGGCAGCATCACCGTGACGGCCACGAGCCACTTGTTCATGAACCCCCCGGGTCGCTCAGCGTTCGATGAGAATCGTGGGGACGACGGACATCCCCACCCGCAGCAGGTGGTCCGGGTCGCTCGCCTCGTCGATGGAGATCCGGACGGGAATCCGCTGGACGATCTTGACGTAGTTGCCCGTGGCGTTCTCGGGCGGGAACAGGGAAAACGCCGATCCCGTGCCCGCCATGATGCTGTTGACGCGTCCGCGGAAGACCTTGCCGGGGTAGGTGTCCACCCTGAACTGCACCTTCTGCCCCGGCCGGACGTCCCTGAGCTCCGTCTCCTTGTAGTTTGCGGTCACCCAGATCTTTTCCTGGGCCAGCGCAACGACGGCCAGCAGGGGCTGGCCCGCCTGCACCTGGTTGCCGACCTCGGCGCTTCGCTTCGTCACGTACCCCTCGGCCGGCGCGACGATCTTCGTGTAGCCGAGGTTCTGTTTCGCTTTCTCCGCGAGGGCCTCCTTCTGCTGGATCAGGGCCAGCTGGGGCCCCACGGCCGCCTCCAGCTGAACGATGAGGGACTTCTGCGCCTCCACGGAGCCCTCGAGGCGTACGACATTTTCCCGCGCCGACTTCACCTGGGCGACGGCGACCTCGTTGTTCGTTCTCCGCTGGTCGTAGTACTCCTGGGTGACGATCTGCTCCCTGATGAGGGGTTCGGCCCGCTTGAGGTCCTGGTCGGCCTTCCAGGCGAGCGCCTCCTGCGCCTTGAGGGCGGAGCGAGCGGCGTCCAGGGAGGCCCGGATCTCCAGCAGCTGCTTGCCCGCCGTCGTAACGCGGCTGCGGACCTCGGTAAGGCGCGCCTTCTCCATCTCGAGGCTGGCCTGCGCCTCCTGGAGGGCAAGCCGGTAGTCCACGGGGTCGATCTCGAGGATTGGGTCGTCCTTCTTCACGAGCTCGTTGTCCTTGACGTGCAGGACCAGCACCGTTCCCGGCACCTTGGAGGCCACGATGTGGATGTGCCCGTCCACGAAGGCATCGTCGGTGGTCACATGGGTGCGGCGGTACTCGAGGAAGAAGAACAGCGCCACAACGCTCACGACCAGAAGAACCGTGAGGACCCCGAAGGCCACGTTCCGCCGTTGCCGATTACTCAATGCCATCCGTCCGTCACTCTCCCGTTGAACTCGAGGGCGCCAGGCGCCGAAGCACCATCGCAAAATTCCCCTTGAGATGCCTAAATCACAAACTCGCAAGATGCAAGAAAAATCCGCCTCTTTGCCCCTCCGAGGCGGTGTCATCGTCGGTTCTCGTCATGACGAGTCCTGGACCCCGTTTGGGAAAGGGGCTCGCAATGACATTATGACGCAATCTCTCGCGCAAAGGAGACGCAAGGGGGGGGTGAATGCCCCCCGGAAGGCGTCAGGTCCGGGGATCGCGGTATCGGGTCGGAAAACCCATAAAAAAAGGAAGGCAGGTGCGAAACCCGCCTTCCTTTTTTCCGCCTTGCCTGTCCCCCGCTTCCCTTTCTCAGGCTTTCGCCTTGTGGGCCGGACGGGTGTAGACGAGCGCGATGACGAAGCCCGCGATCAGCAGCCCTGCCGCCACGTACAGGGCGATGCCGGGGATTTTCGCGAAGACGAAGGGCCCCACGACACCGGCGCAGGCCCAGGCCGTGAGCATCATGCCGTAGACCTTCCCGATGTAGCCCGGGCCGAAGGAGTCGGCCGTGAAGGGGGGCATGGTCGCGAATCCGCCGCCGTAGCAGGCCAGCAGGTAGCACGCGATGACCGTGAAGAGCATCACGTTGCTGATCTGCGGCAGGAAGATGTAGAGGGCCGCCTGACTGGCGAACATGACCATGAAGACCATCTTCCGGCCGATCTTGTCGGACAGCGAGGCCCAGAAGAGACGCCCGAGACCGTTGAAGATCGAGGCGATCGCGAGGATCGTGCCGCCGGCCACGGCGAGCTCAGCCGGGCTGATTCCGGGGGTCGCCTTCCGGACAACGTCCTGGGCCAGGGGCGAGAGCTGGGAGATGAGGCCCAGGCCCGCCGAGACGTTCAGGAACAGCATGCCCCAGAGCATCCACCACTGGGGTCGCCTCACGGCCTCCTCGAAAGTGAAGGAGTCGGCTGCGGAGACGGTCGTGGTCGGGGGCGTCCAGCCGGCGGGCAACCAGCCCTTGGGCGGGTTCTTGTAGAACTGGGCGCATCCCGTGACGACGACCAGGAAGATCAGGCCCCAGATGTAGAACGTCTGGGCGACACCCATGTCGTTGACCATCCCGGGGGCGATCTTGCCCATGAAGAAGGCGCCGGCCCCGAAGCCCATGACGGCCAGACCCGTGATGAGGCCGCGCTTGTCGGGGAACCAGCGGATCAGCGTCGCGATGGGCGTGACGTAGCCGAAGCCGTTGCCCAGGCCGCCGATGATGCCGAACCCCAGGTACAGCAGGAACAGGTTCCCGACCTGGTCGGCGAAACCGGCGAGCAGCACGCCGGAGCCGAAGAGAATGCCGCCGATCGACGCCACGAAGCGGGGGCCCTTCTTGTCGACGAGGGTCCCGCCGAAGGCGGCGGATACGCCGATGACGGCCATGAGGATCATCATGGTGGAGGACACCTCGAAGTCGCTCCAGCCGTGGGCCTTCATCAGCGGGAGTTTGAAGACGGACCAGGCATAGACCGTCCCCAGGCAGAGCTGCATGATGATGGCAGCTCCTGCAATCAACCAACGTTTGCTCTCGAGATTCTCATTGCTCATACGGATAAAACCTCCCCTTTCATCTGTTCTCCCGGCATAAAAAAAGGGCTAAACGCCCCCTGTGGGTTCCTTCAGCCCTGAATCCGTCTCTGCCCGGTGGTTATTGCTCTTCATATTTCGTGGTGACCCTGTATCCCGCGCCGCGGAGCACCCTGCAGAGCTCGCGGATGTCGTCCGTGTTCACCCGCAGGACCGAGAAGCGCGTCGCCGGTTCGGTCTCGTGAACGGTGGAGACCATGGACATGATCGAGAGCCCCAGTTCCTTGACGATGGCGGCGATATTGCAAATTTCTCCCATGTCGCTCGGGATGGAGAGTTCGATGCGCGAGCTGCGCGTGCCCACGCCCATCACCTCGAGCAGGACGTTGAGCATGTCGCAGGTGGTGATGATGCCCGCCAGTTCGCCGTCCTTCACGACGGGCAGGCAGCCGATCCGCCTCTCGTTGAGGATCTTCGCCGCCTCCTCGACCGGCGTCTCGGGGCCCACCGTGACGGGGTTTGCCGTCATGATGTCCCCGGCCTTCATCTCCGACAGCAGGTAATTCAGCTCGTGAACGGACAGGGTGCTGGCCGGCGAGGCCGAGTACTCGCGGATGTCACCGTCCGTGATGACGCCGATGACCCTGCGGCCCTCGACGACGGGGACCTGGTTGATGTCCTTCTCCCGGAGAAGATTGCGCACGTGCAGGACGCTGGCGTCCTTCGTCACCGAGACGACGTTTCGCGTCATCCGCCGCCCGACAAACATGGCCGCCTCCTGGTTTGCATTGAGGGCCGCCGCCTTCCGCGCGGACATTCCCGTTTTCTTCGTCAGGCGGCCGGCACGCCATTACCCTGTTTTCATTATATATTTTTGAAGAACGGGCCTCTGGCACCGGTCTCTATACCAGAGGGTGCCAAGAAAATCAATCCAATTCCCGGGCGGAAAGAAGGGCCCTGTCAGGGGACCCGGTCGAACAGCAGGACCGTCTTGTCGTACTGTGCCGTGGCGAGGTGTCTGCCGTCGGGGCTGAAGGACACCCCGTTGACGAACCCATAAAAGCTCCGGATGCTTCGCAGGATTTCCCCGCCGGCGGCATCCCAGATGAGGATGCTGTTGCCCCCGCTGGCCAGGCGGCTTCCGTCGCGGGTCCATCCGATGCAGAAGATCATGCTGTCCTGTCCGGCGAGGGTTCGGATCCGCCTGCCCGTTGCGGCGTCCCACAGGATGATCTTCTGGTCGAGTCCCGCCGAGGCGATCGTCCTGCCGTCCGGCGCGTAGGAGACGGCCTTGAGGAAGCTGGTGTGACCCTGGAGGGTCATCAGGGGCTCGCCCTTCTGCACGTCCCATACGATCACCGCGTTGTCGTCGCCCCCCGAGGCGAGCCGCTTGCCGTCGGGGCTGAAGGACACGGCGTCCACGACGTCGCCGTGTCCCTCTAGGACTTTTTCGATGCGGCGCTGCGCCATGTCCCACAGGATGATGCGGCGGTCGTTGCTGGCCGAGGCAAGCCGTTTGCCGTCGGGGCTGAAGGCCAGGGACACGACCCAGCCGTCATGCCCGGCGAGGGTCCCGATGAGGGTTCCCGAGGCCGTGTCCCAGAGGTGGATGAGCCGGTCCTGCGCGCCCGAGGCGAGAATCCTGCCGTCGGGGCTGAAGGCAACGCGCATGACCGTCTCCGAGTGCGCGCGAAGGGTATGCACGGGCACGCCGGTCTCCGCATTCCAGACGATGATGTCCTTGTCGGCGCCGCCCGAGGCGAGGGTCTTTCCGTCGGGGGCGAAATCCACGGTCCAGACGATCGACGTGTGGCCCTGGAAAACCCGGTCGGGACGGCTGCTGAGGGACGAAGCAAAGAAGTAGCGGGAGAAAAGCTTCTTCACGAACCCCGCGACCCCCGGCTCGTCGTGGGCCCGGACGTACTGCTGCTCGTCGGCGGTGAGGCCGGGGCCGCAGGCGACAATCGCAAACAGGACGAGAAGACAGATGACCCCTGCGGACCGGACAGGACGATTCGACATGACAGACCCCTGGGTATAAAGAAGACGTCGAGAAGGTGAGAAGGTCAGAGGGAACCCTCCATCCTCCTGCTCCCCGGTTTCTTGCCTTGGGCCTTCTGCCCTGTGCCTATTGCCCGGTTTTGTTAAATATCTTCTTCCGGGGGAATAATCAACTTCCGATTTACGTACAGCGGGTCGTTGGGCCTGATCTTGTTGGCCTTGAGCAGGGCCGCGATCGTCGTGTTGTGCTTCACGGCGATCTTCTCGAGGGTGTCGCCCCTGCGGACCGTGTAGGTCGCGTTCTTCTTCCTGGGCTTCGAGACCGCCTTCTTCTCGGCAGGGGCCTCCCGCTCCTTTTCCTTTTCGACGGAGGGAACTTTCAGCCTGCGGTCCACGTAGAGGGGATCCCTCAGCCTCATGTTGTTGAGCTTGAGGAGCTCGCCCACTGTCGTGTCGTGGCGGGCGGCGATCTTCTCGAGGGTGTCGCCCCTGCGAACCTTGTACGCCGCTGTTTTCGGCGCCTGCCCGGAGCCCCCCGATTTCTTCGCGGCCGCCCCCTTCGGGCCCGGAGCAGGCTCCGCCGCCATCTCGTCGTCGAGTTTTTCGACGGGCACCTTGAGCCTGCGCCCGGGTGCCGGGCTCTCGCCGGCCTTCAGGTGGTTGAGGGTCCGCAGGGTGCGGACCGTGGTGTGGTGCTTCAGGGCGATCCTCTCCAGCGTGTCGCCCCTCTGCACGCGGTAGGGGAAGGTCTCGGGGGACCCCTTCTCCTCCTCTTTCGCCGGGGGCGCCGGGATCCTGAGCTTCCGGTCGACCCAGAGGGGATCCCTGAGCTTCAGGTGGTTGATTCTGGCAAGCTCGCCGGCCGTCGTGCCGTGCGCCGCCGCGATCTTCTCCAGCGTATCGCCCTTCTTCACGCGATAGGTGACCGGGTCGTTCTTCTTCGACCGGGCCCCTTCGGCGGCCGGGGCCCTGGCGGCCTTCTTCGCCGGGGCCGCCTCGTCTCCCTCCCTGCCCTTCTCAAGGGCGCGGCCCTCCCGCTGGCGCGGCTTGCCGGCCTTTTCCTCCCCCCCGGCGGCCGGAGCCGCCTTCTCCTCCGCACGGGCATGCTGCACCGGCACGGCCGGCGGGCCGTTGGGGATGAACCGCACGATCGCCTGCGCGATGGCCCCGGCCATCTCGTCCTGAAAGGCGGGCGTCCGCAGCAGCTTCTCCTCCACGGGGTTCGAGATGAAGGCCGTCTCGATGAGCACCGAGGGGATCTCCGGCATTTTCAAGACCCTGAAGGGGGCCCCCTGGACCGTGTTGAACTTCAGGGTGTTGATGTCGGACATGCTCCTGAGCGAGAGCTGCGCCAGCTCGCGGGAGCGGTTGATCGTGTTGGTCATCACCATGTCGAGGGTGATGATGTCGGTCTCGTCGATCGCGTCGTCGTTGGCCCAGCCGCCGATCACGTCGGCGAGGTTCTCCTTGCGGGCCAGCAGCCTCGCCGCCTCGTTCGTCGCGCCTCCCGTGGAGAGGATGTAGGCCGAGCCCCCGCGGATGGTGCGGTTGCGGACGGCGTCGGCGTGGATGCTGACGAAGACGTCGGCCCCGTAGTCCCGGGCGATCTTGAGGCGTTTTTTGAAGGGGACATAGTAGTCGCCCGTCCGCGTGAGGAAGGCCTGGTAGCCCTCGCGCCTGTTGAGGTTGTCGCGCAGCTTCTTCGCAATCTTGAGGACGACGTCCTTCTCGCGCGTCCCCATCTTGCCCACGGCCCCGGGGTCTTCGCCGCCGTGCCCCGCGTCGACGACGACGATCTTCGCCTTCTGGAGCTTCTTGACCTCCTGGCGGTTGAGGCTCTCCTTCTCCTCGACCTCGGGGAACTGCAGGTCGATGACGATGCGGTTGGGCTTGTCGAGGAACTTCTTGAGCTTGAAGACCTTCGCCTCCACGTCCTGCGTGAGGGTGATCTCGATGCGGACGCTCTCGTCGGGCAGCGTCATGACGTCGATCTTCTCGATGCCGGGCTTGTTCAGGAAGCTCTGCAGGGGGACGTCCTCGGCGACGTCGGCCTTCTTCACCGTCAGGGTCAGCCGGCGGCCTTCCTTGGCCACGGCGTAGGTCGCCTCGTCGCTCGTGTCGATGACGACGCGCGTGTAGTCCGGCGCGGCCCAGTGGCGGATGTTGGACACGTAGACGAGCCCCCAGGCGGGGGCTGCCAGAAGCCCCGCCAGGAGCAGCGTTGCGGGAAGAATGGCTGTGAAGAGTCTTGTCATTTCGAACCCGGCATGCCTCAACCGTGCCGAATCTATCAGATTTCCGGCCGTTCCACAACACCGGCGTTCGAGAAAAGGGGTTGACAGAACCGGCCCGAAGTGCCATTTACACAGGCAATTTCACGCAGGGAAGGCCATGCTGATCCGGGACCTGTTCAATCAGAAAAAGCGCACGCTCTCCTTCGAGGTCTTCCCGCCCGTGCGCGAGGGAAACCTGGAGAGCCTCTTCGCGACGATCGCCGAGCTCGAGGAGCTCAAGCCCGACTTCATCTCCGTCACCTACGGGGCCGGCGGCGGGACGCGGGACAAGACGATCGAGATCGCCTCGCGCGTCAAAAACGAGATCCGCAGCGAGGCCCTCGCCCACCTGACCTGCGTGGCGTCCTCGCGGGACGACATCGCCCGCATCCTCGAGGACATGAAGGCACAGAACATCGAGAACATCCTCGCCCTGCGCGGCGACCCGCCCCGGGGGGAGGAGCGTTTCGTCCGGCCCGAGGGGGGGTTCGGGTTCGCCAACGAACTCGTCGAGTTCATCAAGGCGCACGGCGCCTTCTCCATCGGCGTGGCGGGCTACCCCGAGGGGCATCCCGAGGCGCCGAGCGTCGAGGACGACCTGAAGAACCTCAAGCGCAAGGTGGACGCCGGGGCCGACTTCATCGTCACACAGCTCTTCTTCCACAACGACGACTTCTACCGGTTCCGGGACCGGGTGATGGCGATGAAGATCCGGGTGCCCGTCATCCCCGGGATCTTCCCCATCCTCAACTACAGGCAGATCCTGCGCATCACGGAGCTCTGCGGGTCGAAGATCCCCCCGGCCCTCGGAGAGAGGCTCTGCCGGCTGCAGGACAAGCCCGGCGAGGTGGAAAAGTACGGTATCGAGTACGCGCAGGACCAGGCCTGGGACCTCGTCCGCAACGAGGTCTGCGGCCTTCACATCTGCACGATGAACCGGAGTCGCGCGGCGCGGACGATCGTCCGCGAGTTGGCCCTCTGAGGGGTCGGGAGACCCCGAAAGGCGTGCCGGGCTTTCGTTTGCCTCTTCCTTGAGCGCCCGGCGTACCGCCGGGCAGACCGTCCCGATCCCTTCATAGGGACCCATTCGTAAGGATCGGGCGGGAAACTGCGGTCAAGGCGGAGGTTGAAAAATTTTCGCTCCCGGGTCTTCACATATTTTGCCGGACATGCTACAAAGCATCATCCGGGTGCGGCCTGGGAACGAGTTCACCGGTCCGACCCGGTTTCCATTTGCCGGCACACGACAGGACGCGGGCGGTTAGCTCAGCAGGATAGAGCGTTGGTCTCCGGAACCAAAGGTCCTGGGTTCGAGCCCCAGATCGCCCGCCAATAAAATCAAGGGGTTAGGCATTTTTGCCTAGCCCTCTTTTTTGGGCCGTGCTACCCTGTATGCTACCCGGCCGGCCCTTGGGCCGCAGGCGTCAAACAAAAAAAGGCGGCCCGAAAGCCGCCCTCTAGTGGTCACTACTGCGCCCCGGCCTCAAGGTTAAAGTTGATTGCCGCAGAGGTCACAAAAGAAAAGATCGTCACTTTTCTCAACATGGTCGTCTGTGAATAGGTCGGCCTCCCTGACGTCCTTCCAATCGTCGTCTTCCATGCAGTCAGCGCAAACAATCTTTCCCTCTGCGTCCTGCCTTCCCCGGATTTCCTCTTTCTTGATCATTCCCATGAGCTTTTTCCTCCTTTCAACTTGGGTGTCACCCCCTCGCCTAACTCCTTGAGCATGGCGAGCGCCTTCGCCTCTTCGAGAGCGGCCGCCCCCGGCGAAACGTCTCCGAGGCCGCCCGGGCCTCTTCGGCCGCGCGTATGAGCTCCCGCGCGTTTTCTATGGCTTCGAGGTAATTCGCAAGGCTCCGCGAAGCCCGCCCGCCCTTTACCGGCGCTTGCATGATTTCACCTCGCTGAAAACATGATCCCCGCCGACAGCCCCGCGCCAGACGGCCACCTCGTCAACGCCCTCCAGGGTTAGCAGCCACTGGGCCCACTGCGTCGCGGCCTGCTTCGTGTTGAATTTGCGGGATTCATGCCACTGTCCCTCCTTGCGAAGCTCTGTAAAGTAATACATGCCATTCGCCGGTTTCGCCTCTTCTTGCATGGTTCACCTCCCTTCTAGGCACCCTCGACGACGATCCCCAGCCGCGCCAGTGCGGCCCTCTCGCCCTCGCTTGCCCTTACAACCCTGTAACGGCACAGGACCCAGGAAAGCGAGTCTAAAACGGTGCCGTCACGCAGGACGACAACGGGCATGCCGTAGCTGCTTGCCGCGTGCCCCGTCGTTATGACAGCTTCAATCCGCGCGGGCTTCTCGTTGCCTGGACACCCTCGGTATTCTAGCAGCATCACCCCACCCCCTCTCTCAACCGTTGCTCCGCGTCGGCCGCCCGCTGCCTGTCAAGGCAACGGCGCATGGCCGCCCTTCGCCGCGCCGCCTTCGTGGCAAGGTGAACCTCGCGCGCTCTCTTCATTCGCCTGACTGCCCTTCGTTCACGGTCTGTCACTGCCTGCCTCCTTTCAGAAAATTAAAGCCTGAGACTCTCCGGGTGTAGGGCACCCCTCACGCCTCACGGTCGTGAGTATCTCAGGCTGTTTTGCTATTCTGTTTTTCATGGCCCTACTTTGGAGTGTTTCAGTACTTACATGCTTACAGAATCACAAAAGGCTGTCAATAGAAAAGATTTGCCTTTAAATTCGCGGATATGCTATTCATTGCACCATGAAGAAGACCCGCAGCCACTATACGACAACCCTAGACACTGCCCTAATGAAACGCCTCAAGCATTTGGCCGTGGAGCTTGAGAAGCCGCACAACGTCCTGCTAGAAGCCGCCATTGAGGACTTTCTGCATAAGCACGCTCCACAGGACAAAAAACCCCGCAAGCAAAAGACCGAGTAGAATCAGGAACCGATTCACCCCGCCGTCATCCTTGCCGCTACAGCACCCCTTGTCTGACATGATCGTTGCTCCTGAGCCCTCCTGACGCGTCCTGCGGGCAATTAAAACAGCAACGCAAGCCGCCGCCTCCGCAGCCTCAGTGCGTCCGATTCCTTGGGCTGCCTTGCACAGTCAATGCGTTTCTGCGCTTCTGCCAGCACTTGCTCGGGCGTAAGATCGACGCCCCGCGTCTCTTTGACCCAAGCAAGGTAACTTCTCATCGCCGGGTCTGTGTCTAGGATAGCCGCCTTTTCGTATTGCATGGTATGTCTCCTACTTAGCCGTTCGCATGATAGTTCGCCGGATGCTCTGATTTCCCTGCAAGGCCCGCTCAACGGGGTCTGTGATGGCCGCAGGGTTGCGCCTGCACATATCGTAGAAGCTCTGCGCGTCTGCCGCCGTGATGTTGATATTGATAACGCTGCCACCGCTTACTCCGTTTTTTTATCATCCCTCCCCGCCAGCCGGGGGGCGGTTATGGCGGGGAAGGGACGGCCCTCCGTTTTTGGTTTCGTTTATCCTTCCTCCTCGCCCTCCGGGTGCTGGTCCACCCGGAAGGCACTGCACAAAGGAGGAGACGGCGGTATCACCAGAGTGAGAATGCCCGGCCCCTGGTGACTTGCCGCTGCCGCCGCAGCGGTGAAT
>ERZ1026800.843-NODE-843-length-23013-cov-3.783317_pt1 | contig 23013 bp, 15 predicted proteins | sample MGYA00520873_ERZ1026800 | MGnify/ENA primary metagenome ERZ1026800 (study PRJEB33270, sample SAMEA104284475) | anaerobic digester metagenome | biome: Anaerobic digester microbiome; feature: mesophilic sludge digester; material: Anaerobic digester biomass | place...
CTAACAACTATGATGCAGCTTCAATCGTAAGAAAAAGACCGCTTCTGTCTTATCAGCTCCTATATCCCGAGCTCTGCGCTGACTTTATGGGATTTAATGACGACCTTGTCGATTCAAAAATGATCTTCTTGACTTTTGACGATGGGCCCTCATCTTCGACGCCCGCGATTCTCGACATTCTCAAGAGCCACAATGTAAAGGCTTCTTTCTTCGTAAACGGAAAATCGAGCCTGTTCGCTGCTTCACGGCTTCGACGAATCGTGCAAGAAGGCCATGCTATTGGCATGCACAGTTATACTCACCAATATTCCCTTATCTATGATTCAGTCGAGAATTTCATAGAGGATCTCAACAAAAATTATCTTTATATAAAAAATACGACTGGCATTTGCCCAACGATTCTCCGGTTCCCAGGCGGAAGCATCAACACATACAATTTGAAAATATATCAATCGCTGTCCGCGGAAGTGCTCAGGCGAGGCTTCATCTATTGTGATTGGAATGTTAGTGCTGGCGACGCACTGAAAGAGGCAACAGCAGAGTCCATTATCGAGAATGTGATCAATGGAGTCAGCCTTTGTTGGGAGCCGGCTTTTGTCCTGATGCATGACAATGGTAATAATGAGCTTGTGCAGGCATTACCGAAGATTATAGAAAAGCTGAAAGCTGAAGGATATTCCTTTGCTGCATTGGACAATACCGTTCGACCACCAATGTTTGTCTATCCTGAAGAATAAGGAGGAAAAGCAATGAAAGAGAAAAACAACCTATCAAAAGCTTTCGATGAGCTTTTGCATGGCAAATCTGATGAGCTCGAGGATGGGCAGCGTTCGACTGATTCTGCTCCGAATTTCGATCCACAACCTTCTGCGGCCCAGCTCGCCAGTCTCTCTGCTTTGGCTGCACCATCAGTGCGACAGTCTCCCGAGGCTACGATAACCGCAGATATGGTGATCCGCGGAACTATTTCCAGCGCTTCAAATATCAATGTATTTGGCACTGTATTCGGCGATATCTCTTGTGAAAACGATATGATAGTCTCAGGCAAAATCGAGGGAAATATCTCTGCTCGCTCCCTTCAACTTCTTTCAGGTGCTATCACAGGAGATATCGAAGCTCGCTCCACTGTCGAAATAGTCCAGGGCTCCACCGTAAATGGGAATATTGCTGCAGAACGGATCGTGGTGGATAGTCGAGTGACGGGAAATCTCAATGCTACTGCGCTCGTGCGACTCAATGCGAACGCGGTGATCGATGGAAATATCAAGGCAAGCTCCCTCGCAGTTCAGGAAGGATGCCAATTGAAAGGAAATGTCGATACCCATAAGACAGAGGAGCAAGTTACTTCCTGATATGCTGAATTTTTCTGCAAGGGCTTCCTATTGCATGATTGCTCGAAGCGAGTCCTTATAGGGTGCTCTTACTACACCTTTTTCAGTTACAATGGCCGTAATAAGCTCGGCATCAGTTACATCGAAGGCTGGATTGAATGCCTTGACACCTTCTGGAGCCATGGGCTTTTCATACCACTTTGTCGTGATCTCCTCGGCTGCCCGTTCCTCTATTTCAATTTCAATTCCTGTTGCGCAATTCAAATCTATTGTTGATCTCGGCGCATGGACATAGAAAGGAACTCCAAAATGTGCAGCAAGAATGGCAAGCCCAAGAGTACCTATCTTATTCGCCGTGTCTCCATTTGCCGCAATGCGATCGCAACCTACAAGTACTGCTTGTACCCACCCTTTTTTCATGATGCTTGCTGCCATATTATCGCAGATAAGGGTAACATCAACCCCTGCTTGCATGAGTTCCCATGCCGTCAACCGAGCTCCTTGCAGTAATGGCCTTGTCTCGTCTGCGAATACTCGAAAACCATAACCTCGATTTTGTCCAAGATAAATTGGAGCAAGAGCTGTACCATATTCTGAGGTGGCTAGGACTCCGGCGTTACAATGAGTAAGGAGTCCCCATCCTCTTTCAAGGAGCTCCAGAGAGTATTCGCCTATACATCTGCACACCTGTGCATCCTCCTTGCGAATAGCATCGGCTTCCTCTCTTAGCGCGGTACAAAGCCTCTGAACCGAGGATTGCGATATTTCTTTTTCCAGCCGTTTCTGCATTCTATCCAAAGCCCAGAATAGATTGACCGCCGTAGGCCTTGAAGTGGCGAGACGGGCTCGAGCTTCCATGAATATACGTATTGCATCTTCCATGGTTGAGGGCTGAGCATTTCGGACTGCAAGATATGCTCCATATGCTGCTGCAATTCCTATAGCCGGAGCACCCCGAACTCGAAGAGTTTGAATCGCTTCCCAGATTTCCTCTGTTCCAGAAAGCCGTAAGTACTTCACCTCGTTTGGAAGCATCGATTGATCGAGAATAATCAATTCCCCTTTTTCATCATCGAGCCTCATTGTCAGCGGTATTTGCATATCGAGATCTCTCCTTTTCCTGCCTTTTTAAATCAAAAAACACCTTTTACACAGAAGGCGCCCCTAACAATAATAGGGTTATATAATCTGGAGTCAATCACGATCCATCATTACTTTTTTAGCAGATCCGTCTATAATACGTATTCATGAAAAACTCAATTTCCGACCCAAAGCCATCCTGGCTCAAGATACGGCTTCCCCATGGCCAGAATTGGCGCCATGTCGAAGAAGTCCTGGCAAGTCATGGCCTTCATACCGTATGCGATGAAGCTCACTGCCCCAATAAAGGAGAATGCTGGGGTTCTGGTACGGCTACCTTCATGATAATGGGAGATATCTGTACTCGCGGCTGTCGCTTCTGCGCTGTAAGGGCCGCCAGATTTGGCCGACCACTGGATCCTGAAGAACCACAACACCTTGCAAAAGCAATAGAATCGCTTGGTCTCTCCTACGCTGTCATAACTTCTGTGGATCGAGATGATCTGTCGGATCGTGGTTCTGCCCATTTTTCGGCTTGTATCCGCGCAATCCGCGACCTTAGTCCATCTACTCGAGTAGAAGTACTAATTCCGGACTATATTGGACAGGAGCTCAAGGAAGTACTATCTGCCAAACCGGATGTAATTGCGCATAATATAGAAACCGTTCGCCGTTTGCAGTCTGTTCGCGATCAAAGAGCTTCCTATAATAAGAGCCTGCAGACCTTAACCGAAGCCGCGTCTACAGGAATCCCCACAAAATCCAGCCTATTGCTCGGTCTTGGAGAAACCGAAGGAGAAGTGCTCGAGGCTCTCAAAGATCTTAGGTCGGCGGGTGTATCTCTAATTGTGATGGGCCAATACTTGCAGCCATCGCCAAATGAGATTCCTGTAAAAGAATATATCAGCCCTGATAGATTCGACAGATATGCAGAAATAGCGAGGGTTCTGGGTTTTGACTCTGTGCTGTCCGCTCCATTCGCCAGAACGAGCTATCATGCCCGCGAGGCTTGGAATGCCTCAAAAAAGGAGCACAAAAATGAAGCTCGAACTGATCGGTAAACCAGAAGGCTGCAAGCTCTTGCGGATGACACTCGAGGTAGAGCCTTCCCTATCAACATCCTCGAGGATCATTTCCCTTTCCATCCGAGGTGATTTCTTTGCAATTCCAGAAGAGGCCTTTGACGAAATTCAGGACGAGCTCCGCGGAATAACTATCGGAGAATTCGCCGAATGCTTCGATAGACTCGCCCAAGAGAAAGCTCTAGAATTCGAAGGCATTAGCGGAGAAGGACTTATGGAACTCATTCAGAAGGAACTCAACCATGACTCATAAATTTAGACTCCTGGAGACGGGCTTTCATCCCGCAGTATTCAACATGGGTCTCGACGAAGCGATTCTCGATTCCGTGTCACAGGGCAACTGCCTTCCAACCCTGCGCTTCTATGGTTGGATTCCTCCGGCCGTCTCCTTAGGATATTTTCAAGGTTTACAGGAAGAAATAGATATAGAAGCATGCAAAGCTTTAGGCATTGATGTTGTTCGACGCATCACTGGAGGAGGAGCCGTATTTCATCATCATGAAGTGACATATAGTATTGTAATTCCTCTAGGACATCCTCTAGCACGCTCAGGTATAATCGATTCATATAGGATATTGCTTGCTGGCATAATCGAGGGTCTTGCGGAACTCGGCATTCAGTCTGAATTTGCTCCGATAAATGATATCGTAAGTGCGGGAAAAAAGATCTCTGGAAACGCACAAACCAGAAAAAAGGGGTGCATACTTCAACATGGCACCATCATAGTCGAGGTCGATATCGATCTTATGTTCTCGATCTTGAAAGTCCCACAGGAAAAAACCAAAGGTAAGCTCATCGAAGATGCAAAGTCACGTGTAACTAGCATACGCAACTGCCTTTCTGTGCCTGATTCAGTGAGCTTTGAAGAGCTTTTTTTCTCTACAATAACAGCACTTGAACGAGGTTATTCACGGGCGCTCGATCTTGACTACGAGCTATCCGGACCGACAGATCTCGAGCTAAAAAATGCTGAGAGGCTTGCCCGAGAAAAATTCTCCAACAATCAATGGACAGCACTGCGATAGCTCAAACGCAAATCTTGCTTTTAATCTGATCTTGTACCCTTGCTTTGATCGATCTTTCGGTATAATAGCTAAATTGAAGCATGGAGATTTCGATGAAAAAAGAAACTAAGCCTCAGTATGTCATCGGCATAGACTATGGAACCGATTCGTGTCGAGCCGTGATAATAGATGCCGCTAATGGTTACGAAATATCCAGCGCAATGGCTGCATATCCCAGATGGTCAAAGGGACTCTATTGCGATCCAGGAAAGAATCAATTCAGGCAGCATCCAATGGATTATATCGAGTCACTTGAGATCGTAATGAAACAGATACACGATAAGACCGGGCAAGATGTCCTGCCATTCGTAGAAGGCATTGCTATCGATACCACAGGCTCTACGCCCTGTCTCATAACTGATACCCTCTGCCCTCTCGCAATGCTCCCTGAGTATAAAGACAACCCTGACGCTATGTTCATATTATGGAAGGATCATACTTCGACAGAAGAAGCCTTTGAGATAACCGAGCTGGCGCGAAGATGGAGCGTCGATTATACGATGTATGAGGGCGGCACATACTCTTCGGAATGGTTCTGGGCAAAACTTCTCCATATAGCCCGCACAGACCGCCACATCATGAATGCTGGCTTTTCTGCAATAGAACATTGTGATTGGATGCCCGCGCTACTGACGGGAACGAACGCTCTCCCAAAAATAAAGCGAAGTCGTTGTGCAATGGGGCATAAGGCGATGTGGCATGAGAGTTTTGGAGGCTATCCGAGCGATGATTTTTTCGCTGCTCTCGATATGCAACTAGTACGAATCAAAAAGACTTTGGGAAGAGATACCTACACAAGCGATACCGAATTTGGAAAGCTTTCGAATGAATGGGCTGAAAGGCTTCACCTTCGATCCGGTATTCCGGTGGCGGTTGGAGCCTACGATGCTCATGTAGGAGCAGTAGGCGGAGGAGTAGAAGAAAAGGTGCTTGTGAAGGTTATGGGTACCAGTACCTGCGATATGATAGTTGGACCAAGAACATCTTCGGAAAATCCAGAGACCAGCGAGCATCTTGTAAAAGGAATATGTGGCCAGGTCGACGGTTCTATCATTCCCGGAATGATTGGATATGAAGCTGGCCAAAGTGCTTTTGGCGATGTCTATGCCTGGTTCAAGGATCTTCTCTCTTGGCCGCTAAAAGAGATGAAATCCGAATCAATGGAATCAGCGAAAGAGCTGGGCATTCCTTCAAACACTCTGGATGATCTTGCAGACAGCATAGATTCTCGGCTCATATTCGCAATAGATAAGGCCGCTTCAAAAATCCAACCAGAAGAATCCAGTGTTCTTGCTCTAGATTGGCTAAATGGAAGGCGCACTCCTTATGCAAACCAGAAACTAAAAGGGGCAATCATAGGCCTAAGCTTGGGCACTACTGCACCAATGATATATCGTGCCCTTATCGAAGCTACGGCTTATGGTTCACGAGCTATCATAGAGCGTTTTGAGCAAGAGAACATACATATAGAGAAGGTTCGGGCTGTAGGCGGAGTTGCGCGAAAATCTAAACTGGTGGTTCAGATTGTCGCCGATGTTCTTGGTCGCCCAATTGAGATTATAGCGAGCGATCAATCCGTAGCCCTGGGCGCGGCAATGTTTGCATCGGTAGTGGCAGGAATCTATGATTCTGTTACGCAAGCTCAATTGGCAATGAAGTCCGATATAGAAACAGTTATCCAGCCAGATTTTGTTAGAACATCGCTGTATGATGCCTTATATAGAGATTACCTCAAGCTTGGAGCCTTTATAGAGAATGAGCTTACATAAAAGCCCATGTAGAAAGCACATCGCGCATTGCGCATTGAGCATTGCACATTGCACATTGAGCATTGCGCACCCGCTCTGATGGCGCGCGGTTGGTTTTGCTTATTTTTCTTGGGGATAAGCCTTATTTTATATGATGACTGGCGAGGTAATACTTCCTTCCGGCATGATTATGAACTTAGCCCCCGGTGATTGCTGGGCAATGGCCATATCTATCGCTCCAGCAAGCGAAGAAGCTTTTTGAGCAAAGCAGCTTGCCACGATTGACTCTGAAAGGGAGGTGACCATTATTACTCTCTTCTCAGCGGCCACTTTTGCAAAACCATAGGCTTTATGTCCACCTATGACAAAATGCGCTTTGATGTGCGACATGATCTCTTCTGGTGAATAGCCTGCAGTCATGAATCTCTCGAACACTTTCTCTCCATAGTCATTGCGACACTCCGCAACAAGTATGATAGTCCCTCCCCTCTTTGTGGCACGGTCGGCATGATCCAGGGCTTTCTGAGCTTGATATAGATTGATATCCCTGGGAAATCCTGAAGCACTACAAATCGTGATATCCGCCTGCTCAGGAATAGGTATCATATACATCGCTTGGCTCACATCTACTGCCTTATACCAGGCCTTCTCAAGATCGCCGGCAACTACTTCGACTATGCTCTCGCACTCATCCACCACAACATTCAAAATGAAATCCACGCCCGCAATTCGGGCTGCATAGATCATTTCCAAGCTTATCGGATTCTCCCTGATCGGAGGAAGATTATCCATGATTTCAACCATACGCGCATGGTTTCTTTCTACAGTCTCCTTTCCGACAACACCTGGCAAGATGGACTTTCTGCCGCCTGAGAATCCTGCAAAATAATGCGGCATGACAACACCGATCGTGATAAGAAAATCCGCTTCATCCACAATCCTATTCAGCCAATAGTCGTATCCCGAAGGCAGCTTGCCTTTGTGCGATAGCATTGAGGAATCGTTTGCATCATGCGAAATAATCCTGAATCTACGACACATCTCTTCGCCATATACAATAAGATTCTGTTCATGAGTATGAAGATCGTGAATCCCTGTAGCAATCAGAATTGTCACATTTTCATCGGGAATCCCAGCTTTTTCTATCACTTCGATAAGAGGAGGCATCAAGATCGAATAAGGGGTGGGTCTCGTAATGTCGTTGACAATGATTACAAGCTTCTTGGGCTTGCGGTCTATTAACATCTCCAAAAGAGGGGCTGTGCCTTCAGGTTGTGCAAGCGCACTTGCAACAGCATTGCGAGCATCAGCAAGTGATCTTCTTTTGTTGGGAAGCACAACACTGAGAATCCTTGATTGTTCGATGTCCAGTGGAAGACTTCCATCTCCATACTTTAGCTCGAAATGCATGATTACCGCCTTATATTTGAATTTCTTTCTATATAATCAAAGGTCTATCATATAATCGTCGAAGACAAAATACTCTATACCCTCTATTGTCCATCATGATAGAATACCTAGCGTGACTGGCAATAAATCGACATACGATGAATCAAAAATCAAAACATTGTCCTCGCTGGAACACATAAGGCTGCGAACTGGCATGTATATTGGGAGGCTGGGTGATGGCCTGAGCCCAGACGACGGAATATACATTCTACTCAAGGAGATAATTGACAACTCAGTAGACGAGTTCATCATGGGCGCCGGCAACCAAATCGTAATCAACCTCCAGGGCAGAAGAATGCGCGTAAGAGATTATGGACGCGGCATACCTTTAGGGAAGGTCATCGAATGTGTATCGGTGATAAACACTGGCGCAAAATACAATGACGATGTATTTCAATTCTCTGTCGGATTGAACGGTGTAGGTACAAAGGCAGTAAATGCATTATCAAGCGAATTCAGGGTTGTTTCTTATCGAGAAGGACATGCTTTTGAAGCCAAATTCGTTCGGGGCTTGCGCGTTGATTCCCGAGAATTCGAGACTCGCGAGAAGACAGGAACACTCGTAGAATTCGTCCCAGATGAACAAATCTTCGGAGAATACACCTTTGTATTTGAATTCATCGAAAAGCGTCTTTGGAGCTATGCCTGTCTTAACCCTGGCCTTAAACTATCTATCAATGGTAAAGAATTTCAAACCGAAAAAGGGCTTCAGGAGCTATTGTCGACAGAGCTCGGTGGTAGAGCTCTCTACGACATTGGCTGGTATAGAGGAGATCATATTGAATTTGCTTTCACCCATACCAGGGAATATGGAGAAGAGCATTTCTCTTTTGTAAATGGTCAATATACCTCGGCTGGAGGAACCCACCTCTCCGCCTTCCGCGAAGGCTTTCTAAAGGCAATAAACGAGTTCTTTCAGGCATCGTACCATGGCGAAGATGTCCGAGAAGGCCTTGCGGCCGCTATTTCCATTAGAATACAGAATCCGATATTCGAAAGTCAGACCAAAAACAAGCTCGGCAATAGCGATGTCCGCCCATGGATACTACAGGAAGTCAAAAAAGGCGTAGATGAAATACTGCGTCGCAACCCCCAGGCGGCGAAAATTCTCCAGGAAAAGATTCTTACCAACGAAAAACTGCGCACCGAACTGAACATCGTTCGAAAAGAGGCAAAAGAAGCCGCAAAGAGAATTGAACTCAAAATACCAAACCTCAAGGACTGCAAGATACACCTTGGCGACGGAGACCTGGAAGATCAATCGACGATATTCATTACCGAAGGCCTCTCCGCAGCCGGAAGCATGGTGAGCGCCCGGAACGTATACACTCAAGCAATTTTTAGTTTACGCGGTAAACCAGAGAATATGTTCGAGCGCCCTAGATCTGCGATCTATAAGAATGGAGAGCTCTACAATCTCATGATGGCCCTTGGCATCGAGAATAATGTCGAGAATTTGCGCTTTGCTCGCATCGTTATCGCCACGGACGCTGATTATGACGGTTTTCACATACGAAATCTCCTTCTGACATTCTTTTTGACCTTCTTCGAAGAATTGGTCGTTCAGGGACGAGTCTATCTGCTCGAGACACCCCTTTTTAGAGTAAGGACAAAAAAAGAGACTATATACTGCTATTCAATTCATGAACGAGACGACGGAATAAAGAAACTCGGCCCAGGATCAGAAGTAACACGGTTCAAAGGCTTAGGCGAGATAAGTCCCGCGGAATTCGGACAATTCATTGGGAAAAACATGCGATTAGTAAAGGTAGATATTCAGACCTTATCATCTGTTCCGGAGCTCCTAAATTTCTTTATGGGAAAAAATACACCACAGAGGCGACAATTCATAATGGACAACCTGGTATTAGATCTTTGAGGTTTTGAAAACCAGGAATCTACCGGAAAAGCTATGAAAGGATAGACAATAGAGTGGCCTATATAAATAAGTTGCTAACCGAAAACTTTCTCTACTATGCCTCTTATGTAATTATGGACAGGGCAATTCCGGAACTGGACGATGGCCTTAAGCCAGTACAGCGTCGAATTCTGCACTCCCTCTTTGAAATGGACGATGGCAAATTCCATAAAGTCGCAAATGTTGTTGGGCATTGCATGAAGTACCACCCCCATGGAGACGCTTCTATCGCTTCTGCTCTCATAAACCTTGCGAACAGAGGCTTATTTCTAGATACACAGGGGAATTTCGGAAACCCCATAACTGGAGACGAAGCCTCCGCCCCTCGTTATATAGAATGCAAATGTTCTCCATTTGCCAAAGAGATTTTCTATCATCCTAAGATTACTCGCTATATAGATAGCTATGATGGAAGAAATAAAGAACCACTCGTATTTCCCGCAAAAATTCCTGTTATTTTGATCTTGGGAGCAGAAGGTATTGCGGTAGGAATGAGCACAAGGATACTGCCGCACAATCCCATCGAAGTAATCAAGGCCGAGATTGCATATCTCCAGGGAAAGGCCTTTAGCCTTTCTCCGGACTTTCCGGCAGGAGGAACTGCAGATTGCAGCGAATATGCAGATGGAAATGGGAAAGTCAGAGTTCGCGCTACCATTGATAGCTCAGACCCAAAAAAAATCGTTATAAAAGAGATTCCTTATGGTTCCACTACCGAAAGCCTCATAAATAGCATTGAAGAAGCTGTCAGGGCTGGTCATCTCAAAATCGCTTCCATCTCCGATTTCACGACCAGCAAAGTCGAAATAGAGCTAAAGCTGGCAAGAGGAGTATACGCACGGGATGTGGTAGACGCACTCTATGCCTTTACAGAATGCGAGCGATCGATCTCCTGCAACTGCCTGGTTATCAAAGAAGGAAAGCCTGTCGTTACCACTGTATCAGAGACCATAAAATATCATGCGGCAAGACTACTTGACCTGCTGCGCCAGGAGCTCGAACTAGAAAGAGATGAGTTAAAGAATGAACTCTTTTCTAGAACGCTCGAACGCATTTTTATCGAAGAGAAAATCTATACATCGATCGAAACCAAAAGGACCAATGATACCGTCATCAAGGCGGTACTAGACGGACTAAAGCCATTTACAAAAGAGCTTTCTCGAAAAGTCGAAGTGGAAGATGTGGAGCGACTCCTCAAGATACCCATTCGCAGGATATCTCTCTATGATATAGAAAAAGCCAAGAGAGAAATGGAGCAGATCGAACGAAGGATATCCGAGAATGAAATGCATTTGCGTCATATTGTAGATTATGCAATTGATATACTGCAGAGCTATATCGAGATGATAGAAAAAATCTGCCCGCGCAAAACCAAATTGAGAGCATTCAAGAGAATAGAAGCCAGAGCCGTAGCGCGGCATGATTTTGCGCTAAAATATGACGCTGAAGGAGGTTATCTGGGAACAGAGGTTTCGGGCGAAAAACTCTTGGAAGCCTCGAAATTCGACAAAATCCTCATTTTGAGAAACAACGGAATATATACAATTATCCCTCTTCCGGATAAGTTCTTTGCAGGACAAAAGTTGTTATGGACTGCGATAGCGAAAAAGGAGAGCCTCTCTAAAACGACAATAACGCTGATCTATTCATTATCCGGCGAAAACGGGGCATATATAAAGAGAACTATAATAGACAGCTGGCTTACCGGCAGAGACTATAGTCTGTTACCGGAGACAGCGGTGATTCTAGGATTTTCAACTGCTAGCGAATTTGACTTCAAACTGGAATACAAACCTAAATCAAGAAGCAAAAAAACCTATGAAGTGTTTCATGCCAAAAACTACACGGTGAGAAATAGGAGTGCACAGGGAATAAAGCTCACGGATAGAGAAATAATCCGTTTTGAAATACTCACCACTCAGGAGTCAGATAACAAACGCAAGCAAGAAGACCTCGATGCTTCCACCGCACATATCTCCAAGAAAAAGCCAAATAGGGAAGCAAGATCGAAAAAGGAAATTCCTCCTTTGGAGACAATTTCAGAAGGCTTGCTCAAAGCTGCTTTAAAAAAGCAGAAGAAAGAAAATTAAGAACGCTGAATCAACTTGTCATTCTTTAGAAGTAGTATCTCCACTGGTCTCATAATCATCATAATTGGAGCCTTCCTCATCTTTGATCTGCAGAAGCAGCTTTTTGCCTTCTTTTTCAACCTTTTGTTCCAACCTTTCTAGATATTTGATATCTTCTTCTCGAATGTGAACAAAACATGGAGCTGCAAAGCTATTAGCCCTCAGGCCTTTGCTATATCTGCTCCTGTCTATAGGTTTTCTATTTTCCATTGTTTCCTGCACATGGTCTGCAGCTATTCTTGCTCTTTCTACCAAGGATTTTACCTCGCCAAAAGATTCCCATCTTATAGTTACACCAGCCAGCCGCAGTTTCCAATAATCCTCGTTGTCGATAGATCCTGTTATGAGAATTCTTGCCCCTCTGCCAATTATCCACTCTGCCCTACCCTTTAGAATCTCTTTTGAGCCGATCTCTGCAGAATACTTTTGGACATGGTTGTATTCATCGATAATTATCAGGAAAGGGCTGTCTTCAAAGATGGGATAGAACTCTGTATATAAGACCGGCTCATAGGCGGTAATGGCAATTTTGACTCTATGCATGGACAGAACCCTTTTGACCATTTTTACCCTTTCCATATACAGAGGTCAAGCATAGACCTGCATCTATCATATATAGACAATCAATTTGATTTGTCAGCTAAGAATCGATAGCCCATTTTTGATCTCTGGCTCCTAAGAGACTTCGAACTTTTGATTCTTAAATGACAAGGCAATGCGAAACCTTGACAAAAGCTCTTGCTTTGGCTATTTTACTATCCGCCGAGAATTCATATTCCCCTGTAGCTCAGCTGGCAGAGCAAGTGGCTGTTAACCACTGGGTCCGGTGTTCGAACCACCGCGGGGGAGCTAAAATTAGGTCCGTCGATTTCGACGGTGCTTAGTCAATGTAAGACCCCACGGGTATGATCCCATGGGGTCTCGTTGTTTATGATACATCCACGCCCACTTAGGCCACCTTTCACATCATATCCGATTCGCCTTTTGGAAGCTCACTTGGAAGCTCACTTGGAAGCTCACAAGGCAGCATCCGCTAAGGTCTTTTGAGCGGCCTCCACTAAAGCAAGATCTGATGCCGACTCGCCTTGCTCCCGTTTCGGAAGGAAGACCTTTCGGAGCGGGCTCGGCCCCCAGTGTGTGGGGGACATCGCCTGACCGGGAGCTTCAAGGAACTAACCGGCGTAGTTCAGCGCTGAAGCCGCAATTCTTTCCACCTCTTAAATCCCTCGGCAAAAATCTATATTGACATCGCTCCTCTTTATTATATGATATATCATCTGTTGAGGCGCATGATATAATCTTTGTTTCAAACAGGTCCCTGTTCGATCTGAAAGGAGAACGATGTTGAATGCTCAGGCCGACATACCCCGATTAGTCCGTGAACTCCGCCAACGAACGGGGCTCACCCAGGAAAAATTTGCAGCCAAGCTCGGCGTGACCTACCCAACCATCAACCGGTGGGAAAACGGCCGTGCCAAGCCGTCTCCACTGGCGTTGAAGCAGATCGAGGACTTACTACGGGGTCTGGGTGATCGGGGCAAGGACCTTTTGCGGGAATTCTTTACCGATGAGGAGATCTGAAATGGCCAAAGAGAACAACAGCGGAGCGAACCTTGGCTTCGAAACCGAACTCTGGCGAGCCGCCGACGCGCTGCGCTCGAACATGGATGCTGCTGAGTATAAGCACGTCGTGCTCGGCCTGATCTTTCTCAAGTACATCTCCGATGCCTTCGAGGAACATCGAATCAAGCTCGAGGCGGATCGCTCCGAGGGAGCCGACCCAGAAGACCCCGACGAGTACCGGGCCGTCAACATATTCTGGGTTCCAAAAGAAGCCCGCTGGTCTCATCTCAAGGCCAACGCCAGGCAACCGACCATCGGCAAATTGGTCGACGACGCCATGCTCGCCATAGAGCGCGACAACCCCTCACTCAAGGGCGTGCTTCCCAAAGACTATGCCCACCCGCGCCTCGATAAGCAGCGCCTCGGCCAGCTCATCGACCTGATTGGCGACATCGGCCTGGGCGATAAGGCAAACCGCTCCAAAGATATTCTCGGCCGTGTCTACGAGTACTTCCTTTCGCAGTTCGCCGGCGCCGAGGGGAAAAAGGGCGGTCAGTTCTACACGCCCCGTTGCGTGGTTCAGCTCCTCGTTGAAATGCTGAGACCTTATAAAGGCCGTGTATATGACCCCTGCTGCGGTTCCGGTGGAATGTTCGTCCAGTCGGAGAAGTTTGTTGAAGCCCACGGCGGCAGGATCGGCGACATCAGCATCTACGGCCAGGAATCCAACCACACCACCTGGCGGCTAGCAAAGATGAACCTGGCTATTCGAGGCATCGACGGGAACCTCGGCAAGGAACACGCCGACAGCTTTCACCGCGATCTGCACCCCGATCTCAAGGCTGACTATGTCCTGGCCAATCCGCCCTTCAACGACAGCGACTGGGGTGGCGAGCGCCTCAAAGACGACAAACGATGGAAGTTCGGCATCCCGCCAGCCGGAAACGCCAACTTCGCGTGGGTGCAGCACTTTATCTACCACCTGGCCCCGACCGGTCTGGCAGGCTTCGTCCTGGCCAACGGTTCCATGTCCTCCAATCAAGCTGGCGAGGGCGAGATCCGCAAAAGCATCATCGAAGCCGACCTGGTAGATTGCATGGTCGCTCTCCCCGGCCAGCTATTCTATTCAACCCAAATTCCGGTCTGCCTCTGGTTCATCGCCCGCGATAAAAAGAACAGCCGATTCCGGGATCGACGCGGCGAGACGCTCTTCATCGACGCCCGCAAGCTGGGCACCCTGATCGACCGCGTTCATCGAGAACTGACCTACGACGACATCAGCAAGATAGCCGACACCTACCACGCATGGCGCGGCGATAATGTAGGGGCAGACCTGCGTGTCAGCCCCGATGCGCAGGCGAACACACAGGTTCGCACCTACGAGGATATCCCCGGTTTCTGCAAATCCGCAACGACCGACGACATACGCGGGCATAATTACATTCTCACCCCTGGCCGCTATGTCGGTGCAGCCGAGGTCGAAGACGACGGTGAGCCGTTCGAGGAGAAAATGGCCAAGCTGACGGCCGCCTTGCGCGAACAGACCGAGCAGGCGAAGAAACTGGACCAACTCATCTGGGCTAACCTGGAGGACATTGGGTATGGCAAATGAGATCCTCCCCAATCCTCCGGAGGGCCAACTACTGATCTATCAGGACGGCGCCCTGCAGGTGCAGGTCCGCATCGACGGCCAAACCGTCTGGCTAACTCAGCGGCTCATGGCTGAACTGTACCAGGTGTCGGTCAAAACCGTAAACGAACACCTCGTGAACATATACGCCGAACAAGAACTGGATTCTTCTGCAACTATCCGGAAATTCCGGATAGTTCAAACCGAGGGCGCCCGGCAGGTTTCCCGCATGGTAGACCACTACAACCTCGACGCCATCCTTGCAGTTGGCTACCGTGTCCGCTCGGCCCGCGGCACCGCCTTTCGCCAGTGGGCTACCGCCCGGCTGTCCGAACTGCTGGTCAAGGGTTTTACGCTCGACGATGACCGGCTCAAGGAAGGCCGCACTCTCGGCGAGTCCTATTTCGACGAACTGCTCGAACGCATCCGCGATATCCGCGCATCTGAACGGCTGTTCTACCAGAAGATCACCGATATCTACGCGACGAGCATTGACTACGACCCTCAGGCCGAGATCACCCAGATGTTTTACGCAACCGTGCAGAACAAACTGCACTGGGCCATCCATGGTCACACCGCGGCGGAGATCGTCTATCATCGGGCTGATGCGAACAAGCCCCGTATGGGATTGACCACGTGGAAAAACGCGCCCTACGGCCCCATCCGCAAGACCGATGTCACCGTGGCCAAGAATTACCTAACTGAAGAGGAGATCCGCGAACTCAACCGCATCGTAACCATGTATCTTGACTATGCCGAGGATCAGGCTCGCCGCCGCAAGCCCATGTACATGAAAGATTGGGTGAAAAAACTAGATGCCTTCCTTAGGTTCAACGAGCGGAATATTATGACCCATGCTGGCATGATTTCGCATACCCTGGCCGAAGAGCACGCCCATGCCCAGTTCGATAAATACGAAGCCGAACGCCGAAAACTCGAGGCCACCGCACCCAGCAGCGATTTTGATCGCTTTGTGGAGAAGACCAGGCAACTGACGGGGCAGGAGAAAAAGGAATTACCGGGACCAAAAAAGCCGAGGCGGACCACCTCGCAGAAGGATAAAGGCGATCGCAAATGACAAACTACAAAGGCAGAACAAGCAAACTCAAAGGCTCGAACATCCTCGCCTGCGCCAAAGGCGGCGCGGCAGGCATCTGGGCCAACCTGGTCTGCCCGTGCGTGCCTGCCTGCCGGAGACTCGGCGCAGGCAGATCCGCACACAGACAGGAGGAGATTTGGTATGGGGGGTGAGTGGACCAGCACGACTCTTGGTGCAATTTGTAGCTTTGCTACCGGAAGCGCATTCCCCAAATCAGCTCAAGGCGATATGGTTGGCAAATATCCGTTTATAAAAGTCAGCGACATGAATCTGCCTGGCAATGACCGATTCATTACCATTGCCAACAACTGGGTCAGCAAAGAGACTCAAGCCAGGCTTCGAGCCAAGGTCCATCCTGAAGGGTCAACCGTATTCGCCAAAATCGGAGTTGCGCTGACATATAATCGTCGACGAATTCTCACCCAGCCCGCCCTCATTGATAACAACATGATGGCTGCCATTCCTATTGCTGGCCTTGTTGATCATTTGTTCTTCTATTACATGCTCTGCACCATCGATTTCAATGAAGTCGCAGTAGGTACGGCTCTGCCGTATCTTAATATCAGCGACCTTAGTCGCATCACGGTTCGGTTGCCAAGCCTCAAGGACCAGCAAGCCATCGCGTGCATCCTCGGCACGCTGGACGACAAGATCGAGCTGAACCGGCGGATGAACCAGACGCTCGAGGATATAGCGCGGGCGATCTTCAAGAGCTGGTTCATTAATTTCGATCCCGTGCGCGCCAAGGCCGCCGTCCGCCGCGCATACCCGAACTGGACCAACGCGCAGATCAGCCGTGCCGCCTGCCCCAACCTCAAACCCGAAATCGCAGAACTGTTCCCGGATAGTTTCGAGGACTCTGAACTGGGCGAGATTCCGAAGGGGTGGAGGGTCGGGCATGTTGTCGACTTGGCATACGTAAGCAGTGGAAAACGACCCGAGGCACGGTACACAGACCCGTCACCCGAGTCCTCCGTGCCTCTTTGGGGTGGTAATGGTCCGATGGGCTTTGTTCCCGAACCGCTTACCACGGAGCCAATTCTGCTTACAGGACGAGTTGGAACGCTCGGTTCCGTGTTTCGTATCTCTACTCCATGTTGGCCGTCGGACAACACGCTCATCATCCGTGCGAAGCGACCGCACACGTTCGAATACCTATTTCTTCAACTGCAGAAAATTGATTACACGTCACTGAACAGAGGCTCTACGCAGCCACTGTTGACCCAGACAGACTTACAATCGCAGTGGGTGATTCTTCCTGCTTTTGAGGTGCTCGAGCACTTCAGTCGATTCACGTGCAGCATATACGGACGTATCGATGCTGATGAGCGCGAATCCCGCACCCTAGCCGCACTTCGCGACGCGCTCCTGCCGAAGCTGATCTCCGGCGAGCTGCGGGTGAAGGACGCGGAGAAGTTTTTGGAGGAACGTGGATTATGAATATGCTTGGGGGACAAAAAATATGCCAATAAGCGCCGCTCAAAAAGCACAAGCCGAACAGCGCCAGTGGGACGCAGCAAAGGACGGTGCACCGCAGGTGCGACTTGTGGCCGGCCCGGGCACGGGCAAATCTCATACGATTGAAAAGCGGGTAGCTGATCTTCTGACCAATGGGGCGATTCCCGGCAATATCTATGTCATATCATTCACTCGAGCTACATGCGCCGAACTGACTGAACGTATCCGGGCCTTCTGTAGCACTCTTCCTTGTGCAAATGCGGCGACGCAAGTGCGAGTTTCAACGATGCACTCCCTTGCGCTTAGAATTCTGCGACGTGGCAATCTGCTCACTTCGTATCCCAGCACGCCAATCATGTTGGACGATTGGGAACAGACCAATGTTTTTGACAGAGAATTCGCTGGGAGTCTGGGATGTACTCAGTCTCGAGCCGCCGAGATCAGACTTGCCCACGACGCACAATGGCAGACTCTGAATCCGCAATACGTGAACCAGGCGCAAATAACCCCTACCGAGGTCCAAGGCTTTAATGCATTTCATTCCGCTCGGACCAACCTGTATTGCTGTGTGCTCCCCGGTGAAGTTATCTACAAGTGCGTAGACGCACTTCAGCAAGGCGCATTGCAGCCGAATCAATTGCCGCAAATCGACCATTTGATCGTTGACGAATTCCAAGACCTTAATGCGTGCGACCAGGAATTCGTGCGCTTGTTGTCTGCAAATAATACAGTCTTATTCGTGGCAGGGGACGACGACCAGAGCATTTATTCTTTCCGGCATGCCAATCCAGATGGCATCGTTCAGTTTCAGACCGCCTACCCAGCATCGGCCACACATGTGTTGACAGACTGCTTCCGATGCACCCCGGCAGTTCTCGGGCCGGCCAGCCAACTGATCACTTTCAATTCGAACCGGGTACCCAAGAATCTTACGTCGCTTTATGGCTCTGCCACGCCGCCAGTTCAGGGCCGCATGATGGCTTGGTCGTTCCAAACTGCACAGGAAGAAGCACGCTCCATTGCCCAATCTTGCCAGGCACTGATCAACGCCGGCATGGCGGGGCGGGAGGACGAAATCCTCATCTTGATATCCAATCGCCGGGCCCAGCTCGACATGCTGGCCCAGGAGCTTGGTAACCTCGGCCTTCCCTATGATCCTCCGCGAGGCGCAGCGCTCACAAATGAATATGAGGTCATTAGGGCAGTCTATTCGATTCTCCGGATTACCAAAGACAATTCAACCGGTGAAGAAGACTACCCGGCGCATCGGGACCTGCTTGAGGTTCTTTCCGGTGTCGGAAGCGCCACAGCAAAGGGCGTCGCGGATGCCTGCATTTCCAACAACCAGAACTTTCGCCAGCTCTTTTATCTTCCAGCATGCCCAACGTGGTTTTCCGGACGGTGCCCTTCAGCGGTTCAGCGTGTCATGGCGACCGTTCAAGCTGTTAGAACGTGGAGCATGAGCGATACCTTGGCGGCTCGGAGCGACGACATCACGACCCTGCTATCATCGCAGGTATTCACATCGGGGCGCAACGCTGCGAATAGCCTGTCGATATGGAATACCCTGATGGGCTCGCTTCCGGCCCAGATGACACTTGAAGAGCTTCTGCAATTTCTTGCGGCCGACGGCGAGTCGGATCAGCAGGCCATCCTTGATCTGGTCAACCAGCGAATTGGTGGTGCTCAACCTCCTCAAACCCAACCACCCGTTCAGAAGCGCATTAGGATTCTGACCATGCATGGGGCCAAGGGACTCAGCGGGAAAATCGTGTTCATCCCGAGTGCGGAACAGGGCCTCATGCCGAATTTCAGGGCCTTGCAGGCCACCGGGCTGCTCATTGAACAGCGACGTCTGTTTTACGTGTCCGTCACCCGGGCTATGGCTTGCTGCATCGCGTCGCACGCCGCTCAACATTCGGGTGCCCAGGCGATGGCTTTGACTCAGAGTCCTATTGCACGACTTACACGCTCTCAGTTTCTAAACGAGATGGATGTTAAAAGCGTTACCCGAAACAACGGTTTGAGCAAAACAGAAGCAGCGGCAATTATAGCTGAAATCGCCAATCTATGAATAGTTTATTCGAAGGGATAGATCATATGGTGCACCCCAGGCAAAATAATTTATCCCAAAAACGCTTTTAACAGGATGAAAAACAACCTCTGGAAAACCCTCTTCCGACCTGAAATAACACGAAGTATATTTGGTGTTAAGCAGAGCAAATATGTGCATTGGGTGTTGGTTAAACAACTAAATGACCCGCCGCTGGCCAAACTGATTTCCAGCACAACTCGGGTAAAGGATGCGAAGCGGATTGGTTATAGGGCGGTGTGATGGCCTACGATCGAAGAAGGCCACCCGCAGGGGGACTGCCCCAACAGCGCAGTCTTTCCGCCTACACGAATACGATTATTCCTGGCCTGGGGCGTATTTCGTGATCGTTCCGTTTGAGCACATAACCGGGAATTTATATTTTGGGAAATTGCAGACAGGGAGATGCGATTGAATGATGCGGGCGAAATGGTAGAACGATGGTGGTATGAATTAATGAACAAATTTCCGGAATCAGAAACCGATGAAGACGTCGTCATGCCGAACCATTTCCATGGCATTGTCATTATCGTAAGGCAGACCTGCGTGTCTGCCCTGAATCTGGGCGGACACATAGGTCAGCCTCTACAATACATGGTGCGGTCGCCCGTACAAAGGAATAAACCATGGCGAATCTGACCGAATCAGAAATCGAATCCGCCGCCCTAGCTTGGCTGGCTGGGCTGGGCTACCAGACTGTTTTCGGCCCGGACATCGCCCCCGGCATGCCTGGGGCTGAGCGAACGGACTATAGCGAAGTCGTGCTGGCGCAACGGCTGCGTGACGCGCTGGCATGGCTCAACCCGCAGGTGCCGGCGGATGCGCTGGAGGAAGCATTCCGCAAGTTGACGCTGCCGGACTCGCCGTCATTGGTGGTCAACAACCATGTGATTCACAAGTACCTGGTCGAGGGGGTCCCGGTCGAATATCAGCGGGCTGACGGCTCGATTGGCGGCGATCTCGTCCGCGTGCTCGATTATGATGAGCCGGAGAACAACGAATTCCTTGCGGTAAATCAGTTTACCGTGGTCGAGGGCAGGGGCGATTCGCAATTCGCCCCAACACGCCGTCCAGACATAGTACTCTTCATTAACGGCCTTCCAATAGCGGTGATGGAACTCAAGAACGCCGCCACCGAAAACGCCACAGTCTGGACCGCTTTCAACCAGCTTCAAACCTACAAGACGCAAATCCCTTCGCTCTTTGTCTATAACGAGGCGATGGTTATCTCCGACGGCGTGGAGGCGCGGATCGGCACACTGACGGCCGACCGTGAATGGTTCATGCCCTGGCGGACTATTGAAGGCGAAGAACTTGCGGACACTCGATTGCCGCAGCTTCGGGTGGTGCTTGAAGGCGTGTTCGAGAAGCAGCGGTTTCTGGACCTTATCCGGCACTTTATTGTGTTCGAGGATGTGGGCGGCGGTGTTTTGGTCAAGAAGATGGCCGGGTATCACCAATACCACGCCGTGAATGTGGCGGTGCAGGAGACGATTCGCGCCTGTGTGCCTCCCGCTTCCCCTTGGCAGGTTCGAGAGGGCGAAGGGACCTTTTTTGCCAAGAGCCGGAAAGACGCCAAACCCGGTGACCGACGAGTCGGCGTGGTGTGGCATACGCAAGGCTCAGGCAAGAGCTTGACGATGGCGTTCTACGCCGGGCGGGTCGTGCTGCATCCGGCCATGGAGAACCCGACGCTGGTCGTGATCACCGACCGAAATGACTTGGACGACCAGCTTTACGGCACGTTTGCCCGATGTCATGAATTGCTTCGTCAGCAACCCGTGCAAGCACAGAGCCGGGCGCATCTGCGGGAGCTTTTGACGACCTCTTCCGGCGGAGTCGTTTTCACGACGGTTCACAAGTTCTTCCCAACCGACAGCGAGGACCTGCCTGCGCCGGGTGCAGCGCGGCAGGCAGGTCAACACCCGCTGCTATCGGACCGCCGCAACATCGTCGTTATCGCAGACGAAGCGCATCGCAGCCAGTACGATTTCATCGACGGCTTTGCCCGGCATATGCGGGAGGCGCTGCCAAATGCTTCGTTTATCGGTTTCACAGGCACCCCTGTCGAACTGGCCGATAAGAACACCCGTGCTGTTTTTGGTGACTATATCAGCATCTACGATATCGAGCGGGCAGTGAAGGACGGAGCAACCGTCCCAATCTATTACGAGAGTCGACTTGCGAAATTGGAACTCAAGGAAACGGAGCGACCCAAGCTCGATGCCGAATTTGAAGAGGTCACCGAGGGCGAAGAGGTCGAGCACAAGGAGCGGCTCAAGACCAAGTGGGCACAGCTCGAGGCCCTGGTCGGCACAGAGAAACGGCTAAACCTGATCGCCGAGGACTTGGTTAAACACTTCGAGACCCGCCTGGAGGCGATGGACGGCAAGGCGATGATCGTCTGTATGAGCCGCCGTATCTGTGTCGAACTCTACAGAGCCATTACGACGATCCGCCCGGACTGGCACCACGAGGACGACAACGCTGGAATCCTAAAGATCGTGATGACGGGTTCGGCCGCCGATCCGGTCGATTGGCAGGCCCATATCAGAAACAAGCAACGTCGCGAGGAACTGGCGAAGCGTTTCAAGGACCCGAAAGACCCGTTCAAAATCGTGATCGTTCGCGATATGTGGCTGACGGGCTTTGACGCGCCCTGCCTGCACACGATGTATGTGGACAAGCCGATGCGCGGCCACGGATTGATGCAAGCCATTGCGCGGGTGAACCGTGTGTTCAAAGACAAGCCGGGCGGCCTGGTGGTGGACTACCTCGGCCTGGCAGACCAGCTCAAATCCGCTCTGGCCAACTACACCGAGAGCGGCGGCAAGGGGCAGACGGCCATCGACCAGGAAGAGGCTGTGGCTGTCATGCTGGAGCGGTACGAGGTTTGCTGCGGCATTTTCCACGGCTTCGACTGGTCGCCTTGGAAGACCGGTGGGCCCCAGGAAAGGCTTTCGGTACTCCCGGCGGCGCAGGAGCATGTGCTGGCACAGGATGACGGAAAAAATCGGCTGGTTAAGGCGGTTGGCGAGTTGTCGAAGGCGTTTGCGTTGGCCGTTCCGCAAGAGAAGGCGCTGGAGATTCGGGATGACGTGGCCTTCTTCCAAGCCGTGAGGTCCGTGCTTACGAAGAGCACGGACGACGGCCGCCGCAGTCCAGAAGAGGTGGAGTTCGCCATTCGGCAGATCGTTTCGAAGGCGGTGTCTTCGGATGAGGTCATCGACATCTTCGCGGCCGCCGGGCTGAAGAAGCCGGACATCTCGATACTGTCCGATGAGTTCCTGGCGGAAGTGCGCGGCATGCCGCAACGGAACTTGGCGGTCGAAATGCTGCGCAAGCTTCTGGAAGGCGAGATCAAGGCACG
>ERZ1026800.846-NODE-846-length-22984-cov-4.429671_pt1 | contig 22984 bp, 20 predicted proteins | sample MGYA00520873_ERZ1026800 | MGnify/ENA primary metagenome ERZ1026800 (study PRJEB33270, sample SAMEA104284475) | anaerobic digester metagenome | biome: Anaerobic digester microbiome; feature: mesophilic sludge digester; material: Anaerobic digester biomass | place...
CTCTGAACGCCGGTGTGGCGACTTTTGTTCCCAAACCTCATACTCCATTCCAATGGGTTCCTTGTGATACAGTTGAACAAATGAACGCAAAAATCCGGCTTTTACAACAAAATTTGCGTGGTCCCGGACTTAAACTCAACTGGACCGATCCCCGGGATACCATGTTGGAAGCGTGGCTCACCCGGGGTGACCGCCGGCTGTCGGCAGTCATCCATCGCGCCTGGCAGCTTGGTGCAAAATTTGATGCCTGGCAGGATCAAAACAACCATCCCCTCTGGCTGGAAGCCTTTCGGGAAAACAACCTGGATCCGGCTTTTTACACCCACCGTCTCCGTTCCTTGGATGAAGTCTTTCCCTGGGATCACATCTCCATCGGTGTGAAAAAATCCTACCTTCTGGAGGAGTACCAGAACAGCCTGAATGAAAAATTGCGGGCAGATTGCCGAGAAAAATGCCATGCTTGTGGCATTCTGCCTGAGTTTTCCACTCTTCGAAAACAGAATCCTGGAGATTCCTGGAAATGCCCGGAGGTTAATCCCCAACAACAGTCTGACTTAAACTCATATAACGCCGGGGTGACGTCATGATCCGCATTCGCCTGACCTGCGAAAAAGGTGAGGGGATGCGCTATACGGGCAACCTGGATATGCAGGTCGTCTGGGAGCGTTCCCTGCGCCGGGCAGGATTGCCTCTGGCATACAGCCAGGGTTTCCATCCCCAGCCGCGCATCCAGCAAGCCTGTCCACTTCCGTTGGGATTTCTCTCCCTGGATGAGATTGTGGATTTTTGGCTGGATGAGGATGAGATTGATTTGGAATGTGTGAAAACATCCATTCAACAGGCAGTACCTGCCAGCCTGGCGGTGACCGGGATTCAAATGATGGATCTGCGTGCTCCTGCTTTACAAACCCGGGTTTCTGCTTCCCTGTACCAGGTGACCCTGCTGGACTCCATTCCGGCAGAAGACCTTGAAAAAAAGATTCATTCCCTTTTACAGGCAAAATCCCTGCCCAGGGAACGCCGCGGCAAGCCGTACGACCTACGACCGCTGGTGGAAGATCTGGATTTCAATCCGGATTACCCCGGCATATTTATTGTTCAACTCGCTGCCCGCCAAGGTGCCACCGGTCGTCCGGAGGAAGTTCTGCTCGCAATGGGTCTGGATCCCTTCTCCACGAGGATCACCCGGTTGAAAACCATCCTGATGGATGGGGAAGGATGACTGGAACCGAATCCAATTGGGTGATTCTCCGCTCACCTGAGCATACTTCATACCATTTTAAAATTATTTACCTGTTAAACTGATTAATGATCTCAACTTGATTGATATGAAACTGGCAGTAAATTATTCACGGGAAATGGAAACCCTTCACCTGAATGGTGAAGTTAATTTTGACCTCTACAAATGCCCCGACTGGGATGATTTAATTACCTCCGCCAGCCGGAATAAACCCATTTATGTTCATTTTCCACTTACCGTCGGTGATGGCAGCATCCAATCCGTGGACTGGATCAGGATTGATAAATTACTCCGGGAAACCAACACCCCTTTTATCAATCTTCACTTGAGCGCCCCCCCGGATCTGAATCCGGGAGATCCCATCCAGGTTTCTCAAGCCCTGCAGAGTGCGATTTCAGATATTCAAATGGTTGTCAAACGTTATGGGCAGGATGTGGTTATCCTGGAAGAACTTCCCGTTCTTTCCGAAGGGACTGAATTCCTGTATCATGTGGCTCAACCTGGGATCATCAAGCAGGTTATCCAGGAGGGAGGCTGCAACCTGCTTCTGGACATCGCCCACGTCCGTCTGACCGCCATCAACCTGGGATTGGATTTGTACGCGTATCTCAACCAGCTTCCACTTGATCGTTTACGAGAATTTCACGTCACCGGAATTGGACCTCAACCTTCAGATGGCATTCTTGTTGATCACCTGGAACTATCCCCGGAAGATTGGCAAATCACAGAGTGGTGCTTTCAACGAATCGATGCCGGTGATTGGCAGAAACCGGAATTGGTTTCATTTGAATATGGCGGCATCGGTGAAATATTCCACTGGCGGACTGAAAGTCGCGTCATGCTGGAACAAGTCCCCCGCCTGTATTCCCTGGTTCACCCCAATTAATATGCCAGAGCAATCCGTATTTCGCCAATGCACCCGTCCTGAATGCCGATTCCGATATCCCGAATCCGGTGGATACGCAAATAATCTGAACTGCCCGCACTGTGGATCGTCAACTGAAATCATTCCCCTTCCGATCATTCCACCAGATTTAAATCCCCGTCAACTGTCTGCACAGGGTCCGGAAGTGGAAGCCTTGTTGGATAATATCCGGAGTGCATTCAATGTTGGCTCCATGTTCCGGACAGCCGATGGCACCGGTTTACGGCATATGCACCTATGCGGTCTCACTCCCCCGCCAACCCACCCCCGTGTGTCAAAAACAGCCCTTGGCGCAGAAAACACTGTACCCTGGAGTGAGCATCCAAACGCGGTTGACCGGGCGTACGAATTACAATCCCGGGGTATGCGGCTTTGGGCATTGGAAGTGGTTGCCGGATCCATTCCTCTTCCGGAAATTCGCCAGCAATTGCCGGGACCGCCGATCATCCTTGTCGTGGGCAGTGAAGTGGCAGGAGTGGATCCTGCCATACTCGAGATTTGCGATCAAAAGATATGGATTCCCATGCTTGGTTTTAAACGCACGCTGAACGTGGCAATTGCTTTTGGAATTGCCGCCTACTGGCTGCGGTTTGGAGGCAATTGATGAGTAAAAAGGCTCTCCCGGATTTTTTTCAACTGGATCACTTCAATATTTCACCGCTGGATATTGTTCGCTGTTATCTTCATTGTGAACCCGAAAAAATCCATCCAAAGGTCATTCTCATGCCCAATTGGAAGGCTGATATATTTGGTGAACAATGCGAAGTACAACCCATCGTTGAGGGAATTCTCTACGCCATTCATTACAAGGGGCAAGCTTTCAGCCTGATACGATCCGGTATTGGGGCACCGCAAACCGGGGAAATTGTACTTGCACTTGCCTGCACACCCTGTAAGGAAATTATATTTACCGGCTCCATTGGTGGACTCCTGCCGGGCATGTCCATCGGAGATTTACTTCTTCCCACCCAATCCATCAGTGGAGATGGGTTCAGCCGGTTTCTGGAACCAAAAATCAACCCGCCCGATATGTATGGCTGTCCCGCCCATCCGGATGAGAATTTGCGAAATCGTTTGCAACGAATGGCTTCAGACGCCTGCCAGCTGGCACAAATTCCCTTGCATATGGGTACCGTGTTTTCCACTGACAGTATTTTGTCCCAGTTCTTCCGTCTGGAGGAATGGGTCAATCATTTGGGCTGCATTGGTGTGGAAATGGAAACTGCTGCCGCCTTTCGAGCCTCCAATCTTGTGGGAATCCGCATGGCTGCCCTGCTCCAACTCTCCGATGTGCCCGTCATCGGCAAATCGGTTTTCAACGGTCGCTCATCCGGGGAAGAAATCCGCCGCCGGGAAATACGGTTTACAATTCTCAGCCGGATCATTCTGGATACATTGGTTGAAACGTAATATCATAATTTTAAAGGAAACACCACACTTCCCGATGATGCGTAACTGGAGTAAAATCCCTAGCGGTTAATCAGTAGAGTTGAGGTGCGTATGCCGATTTATGAATATGTTTGCCAGGAATGTGGGCGAAAATTTGAAGCGCTCCGTTCCATGAAGGATGCGGATTCCCCCATTATTTGCAAATATTGCCACGCAACGAATACCCGGCGGGCTTTATCCGTTTGCAATTGCCAGAGTGATGGTCGTGCCATTGCAGGCGGCGGAGGTGGTTGCAGCGGGTGCGCCGGTGGTTCTTGTGGTTCCTGCGGACACTAAGATAAAATGAAATGGACAACTCATTATCAGAATAAATCCGTACTTGTGACAGGCGGATCCAGCGGTATTGGACTGGCACTGTCCAACCGATTGTTTGAACTGGGAGCCAGTGTGTTCATTCTTGCACGCCGCCCGGATCAATTGGAAGTAGCCCGGAAGGAAATCGAAACCCACCGGGTCAACTCCCAACAAAAAATTGGTATTCTTGAGGGCAGTGTTGCCAACCTTGAGCAAATAACTGAATTGTTGCATGATTTCATTCACAGGAATGGCACACCCGACCTCCTGATAAACAGCGCAGGGATCACACACCCGGTTGAATTTGTCAATACACCCATCGAAATATTCCGTGCGATGATGGATGTTAACTTTTTCGGGATAGTCCATACCACAAAAATCCTTGCCCCGTTGATGATCGAACGCGGTAGTGGTCATATCATTAATATCAGTTCAGCAGCTGCCATTGTTGGTGCATACGGATATACTGCCTATGCAGCATCCAAATATGCTGTAAGGGGATTTACGGATACGTTGCGCGCTGAATTAAAACCACTGGGTGTCCGTTGTTCCCTCGTCCTGCCTGCGGATGTGAACACCCCGCAGCTGGAATACGAAACACCAATTAAACCATTCGTCACCCGCGAATTTTCAAAAACCGCCAAGGTAATTCAGCCGGAATATGTAGCCAAGGTTGTGTTGAGGGCTGCCGCCAGGGGAAAATATTTAATAATTCCAGGGGCTGATACCCACCTTTTATATCATGTTACCAACTTGATGGGCGCCAAGACGCAAACGATCCTTGTCGATTCCATCATCGCTTCTGCATTCCGCCGGAAAAATCAATCCTGATTTAGAAATTCATAAAAACGATATCATGGGATGGGGCTGCCTGCCAGGAAAAGGCAGCCCTTATTTATTTATTCATTTATTTAATGTTTTTAATTTCCTTAGCCAATTATTTACTTATGTTATACTTCAGCCAATATCTGTATTCCCAATTATTCCAATTTCATACTGATGGGATTCCATGAAAATGGATTTTCCGGTTTTCTCTGATCTCGAAGCGGAGAGATGAGAGTCTCCATCACACCTAAATCGGCTTGATTAGCGCATTGGATAGGTGGAAAAAATAACCCCTGAAAATTAGGATTGATTGTGATTCCACGCAACAATGTCAATTTTCAGTCATGACCCATATCAAAAGTATCAGTAAACAGGAACAAAGGAATATGAAAACCAGGGATTATATTACTCTTGAAGATCGTCATGGTGCCCACAACTACCACCCCCTTGATGTTGTCATCAATCGGGGTGAAGGTGTATGGGTCTGGGATGTGGATGGGAACAAATATCTTGACTGTCTCTCTGCATATTCCGCTCTCAACCAGGGACATGTCCATCCTGCCATCTTTTCTGCCATGCTGGAACAGGCAAAAAAGCTGACCCTAACCTCACGGGCTTTCCGCAATGATCAGCTTCCACTATTCTACAAGGACATTTCAGATTTGACTGGATATGAAATGTGCCTGCCCATGAATTCCGGAGCTGAAGCCGTGGAAACTGCCATCAAGCTTGCCCGTAAATGGGCATATGTCGTCAAGGGTATTCCCCGTCACCAGGCAGATATCATTGTAGCCAAAAATAATTTTCACGGTCGCACCACCACCATCATCTCCTTCTCCTCGGAACCCGATTATAAGGATAATTTTGGACCTTTCACGCCCGGTTTTCCCATGGTCGAATATGGGAGCCCTGGAGAAATAGCACAGGCAATCACACCCAATACGGCAGCCGTGATGCTGGAACCAATCCAGGGGGAAGCGGGAGTCATCATACCACCTCCTGGATATCTACAGCGGGTGAGTGAAATATGCCGACAGAACAATGTCCTCTTGATTGCTGATGAAATCCAGACCGGGCTCGGTCGCACGGGTAAACTTTTCGCCTGCGACCATGAGGGTGTCCGACCAGATATGATGGTTGTGGGCAAGGCACTGTCAGGAGGGTTCTATCCTGTTTCAGCTGTCCTGGCTGATGAACCCATCATGGGTTTGTTTAAACCCGGTGATCATGGTTCCACTTTTGGGGGAAATCCCCTCGCGGCAGCCATCGCCCGCGCTGCCCTCAAGGTAATCACTGATGAAAACCTGGTGGAGAATTCTCAAAAAATGGGCGAATACTTCCTGGATCAACTTGCGGAAATCCCCAGCAGGTATGTCCGGGAAGTTCGCGGGAAAGGTCTATTAATTGGGGTTGAATTAAAACCAGAAGCGCATGGAGCCCGCCGATTTTGTGAAGCTTTACAATCGCGCGGCATACTTGCCAAGGAAACCCACCAGCATGTCATCCGATTTGCTCCTCCCTTGATTATTGATAAGGAAACCATTGATTGGGCTCTCCCGTTCATACGGGAAGTACTAACCATGGATTAATAATTGAATCAACAGAAATATCAGCATTCTCAGCCTGCCGTCAAGTATTATTTCCAACCCCCACTTTCCCCGGAGATCTCATGGACTGGAAACAATATTATCAAGATCACTTAATGTCAGCCGCCGAGGCAGTACGTTTAATCCAATCAGGAAATCGAATATTTCTTACTGGCAATTGCTCCGTACCTCACAATCTTCTGGCAGCACTTGTGGAGTATGCTCCCAATCTGCGTGATGTGGAATTATGCCAGGCATTGACCGTGGCAGGTTCGGAATATGTCAGACCGGAGTTGGAAGGACACCTGAGAGTTAATTCATTTTTTATCAGCAACAATGTGCGTAACGCCATCTGGGAAGGTCGTGCGGATTTTACTCCAGTCCTTCTTTCGGAATTCCCTTTGTTATTCCTCCGGGGAATTGTTCCACTTGATGTTGCATTGATTCATATATCACCCCCGGATGAGGAAGGTTACTGCCGCCTTGGCATTGAAGCGGGTCTTACTCGCAGCCAGGCTGAATCCGCCCGGATGGTGATTGCCCAGGTGAATCCCCAAATGCCGCTTATGCTGGGAGACACCCTCTATCATGTCACCCAATTGGACGCCATTGTCGAGGTGAATGAACCCCTGGCTGAACTTCCCATGGTGTCCAACCACTCGGATGAATCGCTGGTTCAAAAGATCGCCAGCCATATTGCGGAACGCATCCCGGATGGAGCAACTTTACAACTCGGCATTGGCGGCATACCGGATGCGGTTTTACGATACTTGTATCATAAAAAAGATTTGGGCATCCATTCCGAACTTTTCTCAGATGGAATTATTGATCTGGTTGAAAAAGGGATCATTAATGGCAGCCGAAAAACCATTCATACTGGAAAAATAACCGCAGGATTTATCATCGGCACCCGCCGGTTATATGACTGGGTTGACAACAACCCCCTCGTGGAGATCCAGCGGACGGAGTACGTAAACAACCCCTTTGTCATTGCCAAAAATGACCGCATGGTTGCCATCAACTCTGCAATCGAGGTCGATTTGACCGGTCAAGTGTGTGCAGATAGTATTGGACCCAGGTTTTACAGCGGCGTCGGTGGACAGATGGACTTCATTTACGGTGCATCCTTATCCGAAGGCGGTTTACCCGTCATCGCCCTGCCCTCCACCGTCGCTTTGCGGGATGGCACTGTCGCCAGTCGGATTGTCCCCATGCTGAAAGCAGGCGCTGGAGTTGTCACTTCCCGCAACCATGTTCATTACATTGCGACCGAATATGGGATGGTGGATCTCTATGGAAAATCAATCCGCCAGAGAGCCCAGGCTCTGATCTCCATTGCCCACCCGGATTTCCGTGCCGACCTGAGCCGGGAAGCAAAAAAACTCAACTTTATCTAGAATAACCTGAAACATCACATTATCAAACTTAAGCTGAACCCGAATGATTCGACAAGAAAGGGGTGTTTTGTGGTTTAATAAGATTGAATAAAACAATCCAACCCAAACCGGAGGCTATAATATGCAAAAAGCAAAAATTGTATGCACCTTGGGACCCAGCAGCCAGGATGAAACCACCATCCGAAATATGATGATTGCGGGTATGGATGTTGCTCGTTTGAATTTTTCTCACGGCACTCATGATGGTCATGCAGCCATCATTTCCATATTGCGTAAACTTTCCTCGGAACTTGACAAGCCCATCACCATCCTGCAGGACTTGCAGGGACCAAAATTGCGGGTCGGTGTACTCCCTGATGAAGGCATTCCCTTAACCACAGGTCAAACAGTCATCCTGACCCAAATGGAGGAAACTCTCCCTGATATGCAGGGCATCCTGATCCCCATGGAAATGCCGGATCTGACCCTCTGTGTCCATCCCGGAAGCCGCATCCTGCTGGATGATGGTCATCTGGAGATGGAGGTTTTGGATGTCAAGGACAGGGTGGTGGAAGCCAAAGTAACCCTCGGGGGTGTCCTCCTCAGCCATAAGGGGGTCAACCTGCCAGGAATACATATAGATATTCCCGGTTTTACCGAAAAAGACCGCGAGGATCTGGAATTCGGTTTACAAATGGGCATTGATATGGTTGCCATATCTTTTGTCCGCACTGCGGATGATGTGGAAATGGTTCGCAAAACCATCCAACAATTGACACCCGACCAGCCTGCAACGCCCATCATCGCCAAACTTGAACTGCCGGAAGCGATTGAAAACCTGGTTGATATCATCAATGCCGCCGATGGTGTAATCGTCGCCCGGGGGGATCTGGGAGTCGAAACTTCCCCGGCAGCCGTCCCAATCATTCAAAAGGAAATCATCAGCACAGCAAACAAACACGCCAAGATTGTAATCATCGCCACCCAGATGCTTGACTCAATGATCCACAATCCCCGCCCCACCCGTGCAGAAGCTTCGGATGTTGCCAATGCCATATTTGATGGGACCGATGCTGTCATGCTATCAGGTGAAACTGCCAGTGGCAGCTATCCGGTTGAATCTGTCCGGATGATGGCTTCCATCATTGCCGAAGCCGAGTCCCATTTTGAACCCTGGGGACATTGTGATATTGCCACTGAGGCAAATTTTCGGGATGACGCGGTCTCCATGACCCGTGCCGCCCGTGAGCTCGCTCGAGACCGCGATGCCGCCTGTATTACGATTTTCACCCAGACCGGCAAGACAGCACTATTAATGTCCAAAGTCAGACCGGATGTGCCAATATATGCCTTTACCCCCCGGCAGTCCACCTACCAGCGTATGGGGATGTACTGGGGTGTGGAACCTTTCCTGGTGCCTTTTGCTTTTACTGTGGAAGAAATGTTGATCATCCTGGAAAAAGCTCTTCTCTCTTCAACACCCATCAAACCTGGTCAGCAGGTGGTTGTCATCTCCGGATTCCCGGTGGGAGAGTTCCGGACACCAAACCTGGCGCTGCTCCATACAATAGAACATAAAAAATAATTTCCTGAACTGTATTGTGGAATGCGATCCGGTGCTTCGTTTGACCCTGTATGAAGACAAAAATAATGAAACGACGCCAAAGACCCCTGGGTAAAGTCCTCCTCTCTATATTAACCGAACGGTTGTTCATTCCCGTTATTTTATTATCCATTGGATTGACAGTCCTGTCTGCGTTTATCGCCTCGACATATATCAACCAGGAGCAGCTCCAAACAACCCGCTCCATTTCCCTTCGGTTGGACGATTTTATCCGGAATGCCCGGGAAGTCATTAATTCTGCTGCCAGGGTATCTGAAACCACCTCACAATCCGAACTCCTTAATTATTTTGAGACCTTGCAGCAAACCAATCCCTACTTTGACACATTATATCTGCTCGACAGGGATGGGACCATTATTACCATCAGCCCGCCTGATCGACTTTCCATTGGATTGGATATGTCCAACCAGGAATATTATCTTCACCGCCAGGCTGGTGAAACCTTTAATATCTCTCAACCCTTCATCTCAAACAAGACTGGTGCCCTGACTGTATATTTGACAGAATTAACACCCTCCAACAAGCTGGTTGTTGGAGAGTTGAGTTTATCCAAGCTGCAACAGGTTATTCGCACGGAAACATTCATTTCGACCGGAAGGAGTGTGTTCATCCTCGACACCCACGGAACAATCCTCGGACACCCCGACGCCTCCCTGGTGGCGCAACAAATTAATTATTCCTACCTGAACCAGGATCAACAAAGTCTGATTCCAGATGGGAAGACCCACCTGAAATTATCAGCCACTCATTCCTACCTTCAAACCATATCGACTTTGAAACAAACTGGTTGGATGGTGGTTGCCCAGACTGACTTGTTGGCAGCCTTTACTCCTTTTTTGTTTTTCACAGTATTATCGGCTGCATTATTTATTGCCCTTTGGTTGTTAGTCCTTTACAGCATACAGCAGGAAGCCAATCGTAAAGTCATGATTCCACTGGCTCAATTGAGTGATGCCGCGAGTTCAATCGCTGCCGGTGATAAAACCAAGATGCGGCAGATTGTAAAATCCGCCTCCAGTTTTGAGGAAATTCAGGATCTGGCTGCTAATTTTGTGCATATGATTGAAGCGATCGAACAACGCCAGACTGCTTTGGAAACGCGCACCCGCTCCGAACATGAACTGCGCCTGCTGGCAGAATCCCTGCGGGATACAGCTGCCACTCTCAACAGCACCCTGGATTTCGACGAGGTTTTGGAACGCATCCTTTCCAATATCGGGATGGTCATCCCCCACGATGCAGCAGATATCATGCTGATTGATTCGGATGATCGGAAAGTTCATATTGTGGCGGAAAAGGGGTACGCCAGACTTGGTTTGCAACAATGGATTAACCACTCGACATTTACGCTGGATCAATTCAAAACCTTGTATCAAATGTATCAAACCGCCTCACCGATATTGATTTCTGATACTCTGAACGATCCACTCTGGGTCGTCATCCCTGAATCCAATTGGATGAAATCCTATATTGGGGCACCCATCCGGGTGCGGGGTCAGGTAATTGGATTTATCAACCTGGACAGCCTGACACCTGGATTCTTTAACCTGGAAATGATGGAAAAACTTCAATCCTTTGCAGACCAGGCTGGTATTGCCATCCATAATGCTGAACTGGTGCGGGATCTTCAAACTTCCCACCAGGAACTTGTTGTGGCATACAATACAACCATCCAGGGTTGGGGTAAGGCTCTTGAATTGCGGGATACTGAAATCCAGGGACATTCCATTCGGGTTGCAGACACAACCGTCCGTCTGGCTCAACATCTTGGAATCAGCGAGCCGGAAATTACTTATATCCGTTATGGCGCTTTCCTGCATGATATCGGCAAACTTGCCATACCAGATTCCATTTTATATAAAACATCAGCGTTGACTGATGAAGAATGGGAAATCATGCGGATGCACCCCATTTATGCCCAACAAATCCTTGCACCCATTCCATACTTGAGTCGCAGTGTGGATATACCTTATTATCATCATGAGCATTGGGATGGTTCCGGCTATCCTCACCGGCTGCGTGGGGAGCAGATTCCACTTGCCGCCCGTATATTTCCCCTTGTGGATGTTTGGGACAGCCTCCGTTGTGACCGCCCTTATCATTCAGCCTGGGAGGATGGAGAAATAGAACCATATATCCTTTCACAGGCAGGCAAGCTGTTCGATCCCCATCTTGTTGAGGAATTTTTAATTATGTTGAAAAAAGATGCCGGACAGGAATTAATATAAATGAAGGACATCATGCAGATTCGCATCATCGACACAGACAATCGCAAGGATAGATCGAAATTTATCCGTTTCCCGTTTTCCCTGTACATGGGAAATGAATACTGGGTTCCTCCGTTAATATCCGACATGGAATTGGTCCTTGATCGGAAACGCCACCCATTTTTTCTTCATTCTGAAGCGGATTTTCTTGTCGCTGAAGACAATCACAAAATCCTGGGACGAATGGCAATCATTCATAATCGGAATTATTGTGCTGCCCACCAGGAACAAACTGCCTTTTTTTACCACCTCGATTTTATGGATGATCCGGAAGTCGTGGATGCCTTGTTCAATACAGCCATCAATTGGGCGAGAGAACGAGGTTTGAAAAAGCTCATGGGACCACGCGGCATGGTTCGCTCTTCCGGGATTGGCATGCTCAGGGAGGGTTTCAACTACCTGCCGCCAGTCGGTCAAAATTATAATTATCCCTATTACAACTCCCATCTGGAACGCCTGGGGTTCGAAAAGGAAACGGATCACTATACCAGCCTCATCACCCGTGAGACACACCTCCCCTCGCGCATGTTCGAGGCTGCGGAACGCATCAAACAACGGGGCGAATTTTGGGTTAAAACATTCACCAACCGCCGGGAAATGCTTGCCATGATCCCTGAAGTGGATCGGGTTCATCACGAAGCATTTCAAAATAATCCCGGATTTTATCCATCCACACCGGAAGAATTCGACCTCATTGCCAGGTCCATGATTGCCATTGCTGATCCGAAATATATTAAATTAATCATGAGGGGGGATGAGATTGCAGGTTTTATTTTAACCTACGCCAATATCTCCCGCGGACTGCAGCGCGCCCGGGGTCGATTGTTCCCCCTGGGCTGGTATTATATTCTTCGTGATAAAGCCTCTTCTCCCATCATCGATGGCAATGGCGTTGGCTTGCTTCCCAAGTATCAGGGAATGGGCGCCAATATCCTGTTGTATACGGAACTTGATAAAACTCTTCGCTCGCAAGAACACTTGCAGCAGATGTATCTGGTCCAGGTGGATGAGCGGAATTTCAAGAGCCAGTCCGATGTGGAAACCATCGGCGGCAATCGATGCATCTGTCACAGGACATACCGGCTTTCCATCTAAACCACCCATACCTTGTTGGAGGAACATGATTTATACAACCCTGATCAAACCTGCTGAACTGGAAACTCATATCGGCGATCCGGATTGGGTGATTGTGGACTGCCGTTTTGACCTGATGAAACCGGATTGGGGCTTCTCAGCCTATCAAATGGCTCACATCCCCGGTTCAATTTATGCCCACATGGATCATGACCTTTCAGGTCCCCGTACCGCAGTTTCCGGAAGGCATCCCCTGCCGGATGTAGATCAATTCACCGATCTCCTGTCGCGTTGGGGAATCGATTCCACCAAACAGGTGATTGTACTGGATACTTCTGCTGGTGCTTATTCCGTCCGTTTATGGTGGATGTTGAAGCACCTGGGTCATCCTGCAGCAGCCGTCCTGGATGGTGGTTTTCCTGCCTGGGCAAAAGAAATCCACCGGGTCAATTCCGGAGTCGAAGAGAATTCATTTGTGAAATGTGATCTGGGAGGAGGGTTTGACGGGATGATGACAACCACCCAGGTACAGGAGATTTTATTCAATCCTGACTGGTGTTTGATTGATGCCCGTTCGCCGGAACGTTTCCATGGTGAGCAGGAGTCCATCGATCCCATCGCTGGTCACATTCCTGGTGCAACCAACTACCCCTATACAGCCAACCTTTCATCCAAAGGGTGCATGCTCCCAGCAGGAGAATTGCGATCTCAGTTTATGACCCTGTTGGGTGGAATCCCACCTGAACAAACCGTCGTCTACTGCGGTTCCGGTGTGAGCTCCTGCTTTCATCTGCTTGCCATGGAAATTGCCGGTCTGCCGGGTGCAAAACTATATGCAGGATCATGGAGTGAATGGATCCGTGATCCAAATCGTCCAATTATCACCGGTAATAAATCTTGAATAATAAATACCCCTTCCCGGAAGTTCCTGAAAGGGGTATTGGATTATATAAAATCAGGGTTGACAGATTACCACATGGATTGGTTGATTTGATCCAATGATTCGCGTGTCGGTCGAAGTTTTTTCTCGGGCAGACGGTTTAGGGGTGTTTCAGGCAGCTGATAGGCTTTGAAAATATTGGGAACGGTCGGGTCGATATAGATCAATCCGGTTACCAGAGTTTGACTCTGGTGGGCTTCTTCCAATAATGCATAAGCAGCAGCCCGATTTGTGGGGTCATAATCCTGATCCAACTTACGCAACAGGATCATTGACCCATCATGAAGTTCCACTTCCCGGGAGGTGCCTTCATCAAAGTCTTCCACCGTAATTTCATCCCTGGCTGGTACAAATGAAATCTCGTGCAGGGGTTCTTCATGTTCCTTCCCGAATTTGTACGAGTGAAAAGAATCTTCCTTGTTATGGAAGGTCACGCAGGGACTGATGACATCCAAAACTGCAATTCCATCATGGCTGAATGCAGCTTTTAACAACTCCTTCAATTGTTTGGGATCACCGGCAAATGAACGTGCCACAAAGGTGGCATTTGCCACCAGTGCTTCCATGCAAATATCCACTGGCAGGAATGGATTGACACCCTGACGTTTTAATTCCAGACCGCGTTCTGCTGTTGCTGAAAATTGTCCCTTGGTCAAGCCATAAACGCCATTGTTTGCCACGATGTAAACCAGCGGCAAATTTCGACGAATCAGGTGTTTAAACTGTCCCATGCCAATGCTGGCGGTATCTCCATCGCCACTCAATGCGATTCCCCGCAGGGTGATATCCCCAAACATGGCACCCAACGCCAGGGATGGCATTCTGCCATGCAAACCGTTAAAACCAAAAGACCGGCTCAAGAAATAAGTCGGGCATTTGCTGGAACAACCAATCCCGCTGAATTTAACAACATTCTCCGGAATGATATCCAATTCATAACACGCAGCCACAATCTGGCTGGCAATTCCGTTATGTCCGCAGCCCTGGCACAATGTGCTGGGAGCACCACGATAATCCGCCCGGGAGAGTCCTGCTGCATTCACCTGCTGACGTACTGCCTGGTCGGTCATGGCTATTTTACCTCCTGTGCATTAATTTGTTCATAAATCCACTCGGCGGTCAGGGGTAAACCATCCATTAGCGCCACTTTCTTTAATTGGTTTGCCCGATCCGGTGCTTCAAGGCTCAGGATTTGATGAAGTTGACCGTCCCGGTTCATTTCAACGATGTAGACCCGATCGTATGACCGGATAAAATCATGGACTTCAGTGCCTACCGGCAAAGCCCGTAACCGCATGTAATCCACCGGAAGCCCTTTCTCTTCCAGCCTGTCACAGGCTTCCACAATTGCCGGATCAGTGGATCCGGCGCTGATAATTCCAATTTTGGCATCCTTGCGTGTCATCAGAATTGGCTTGGGCAGAACCTGGCGTGAATGATCGATCTTCTTTACCAGTCGTTCCATCCCCCTCACCCATACATTCGGATCCTCGCTGTACTTGCCATACTCATTATGACCTGTACCGCGCGTGAAATATGAACTGCGTGGATGACGGTTGCCAGCCACTGTCCGGTAAGGAATACCATCGCCATCAATATCCAGGTAGCGACCCCAATCACCATTTCTTTCAGTAAGCAGCTTTTCAAGATCATCCTCCCATAGAACCTTGCCACGGTCCAGGGGACGATCTGGATATTCAAAGCGGGGTGTCATCCATTGGTTCATGCCCAGGTCCAGGTCACTCATAACAATGACGGGAGTCTGGTAACGTTCAGCATAATCCAATGCCCGCCACCCAAATTCAAAGCACTCACTCACCGATCCGGGTATCAACATGATGTACTGGGTATCACCATGGCTGATGAAATAAGCAAATGTATAGTCACATTGAGCGGTTCGTGTTGGTAAACCGGTGCTGGGACCCACCCGCTGAACATCCCACACCACAACTGGAACCTCTGCATAATATGCCAGACCAAGGTACTCCGCCATGAGGGATAACCCCGGACCTGATGTCGAGGTCATGGATCTCAAGCCCGCCCAGCCGGCGCCAACCACCATGCCAATCGCTGCCAGTTCATCTTCAGCCTGGACAACGGCACAGGTTTGTTTTCCAGTTTCAGGATCGGTGCGCAGTAAAGGCACATAATCAGTAAATGTTTCCGCCAGCGATGTGGCGGGAGTGATGGGATACCAGCCGGCAAACTGCAGTCCACCATAAAGAGCGCCCAGGGCTGCTGCCATGTTGCCATCTGCAAGGATATACCCTTCGGTTTTATTCATCGGTTCAACAATAAAGGGATCCCTTTTTTCCAGGTTGGCGGCTGCCCACTCAGCGGCAGCTTTCACCACGTTAAAATTCATATCAATGGCTTTCTTTTTGCCCTTAAACTGGTAATCCAATGATTGATAAATGATATCCAGCGGAATTTGGATCATCTGCGCCAGGATTCCAACATAAACCATATTGGCAATGTAATCCCGCAGGTTGGGTGCAACATCCGCTTCTTTGATTAATTTTTTTACAGGCATCGGATATGTGATGATATCATCCCGCACTGCACCAATTTTAAGATCATCCGCATAAAAAAGGACACCACCTGGATTAATAAATTCCACTTCCTTGGAGACTGTCGTGGGATTCATGGCGACGACAATTTCATCCTTCGCCACCCTGCCCAAGTAGCCTTTGCTGCTGAGTCGAATGGTGAACCATGTGGGCAGTCCTTGAATGTTGGAAGGAAAAATGTTCTTCCCCGAGACAGGAATACCCATGCGGAACAGGGATCGCAGAAGCAGGTTGTTGGCTGTTGCGCTGCCGGAACCGTTCACAGTGCTGAAGGTCATGCAAAAATCATTCACTCTGGATGGTTGTTTCTGCCTTGGGGGATGTTGGGCATCGATAAATTCTTCAGTCATGTTTCTCCTCGGTAATTCCTAGTTGATCATCAATCATTCAAATTTTTGATTTGCAGGCGGTTCGGTTCTCTCTGTAATGAGATGGATATGATCCATCATTGCCTGGTAACCGGCTGTAAAGTCACCGGCACAGATCGCATCGACCATCTTTTTGTGATACATCCAAACCCGTTTCAAATAATTTAAGTCTGTGTAAACATTCAATCCCACGGCTTCATAAATATCCCAGTAGGATTCCAATAAACCCAGAACAAAGGGATTGTTCAAACGCCGGTAGATGGACAGGTGAAGCTCACGATGTTCAATGTGAGGAATTTGAACTGGAGAACCTTCCAATTTATCAAATGCCCGAATGACAAGCTGCCTGAGTTGATCGCGATCCTCTGCTGTCAACTGGCTGACTGCCTGATACCAATATGCTTTTTCGATATGAATTCGAAGATCTGCATAGGATTCATACGCATTGCTGTCAATGCTCATGGCATAGACCACGCTTCTGACAACAACCGGCTCAAAACGGTAATCCAGCAGGCGAATGCCGGTCTTTGGGCGTACCTCCACCAATCCCATCACCCGTGCAACTTCAAGCTGTTCCCTCAGGCTTGCGATACTGATCCCCAGTTGCTGGCTCAGTTCCGCCAAAGGTGGAAGCCGGTTATCCTCGGCATGCAGATGGTGGGCGGCAAGGTATTTTAAAAACTCGGATTGTTCAAGGGGATTTCGATCACGCAGCATTTTTCTTCCAATTATCCCGGGTTATTAATCTGATTATTCGGATAATTAGAGTATAGCACTACCCCAAAACTGTGTCAAGCGACGTTTGTCATGTCAAAATACACTCCCCTCCAGAAGAGTTATCTCTTCTGGAGGGAGTAATTCATCTAATGATCTGATGATTGGTTGATTGGTATCTTAAACGACAATATTCACCAACCGTCCAGGTACATAAATGATCTGGCGGGGTTCCCTGCCTTCCAGAAACCGCTGAACTGATTCACTTTCCAATGCAATGGCTTTGGCATCATCCGCCTGAATGTCAACGGGAACGCTAATCCGATCGCGTAGTTTTCCGTTTACCTGAATGATCAATGTGATCTCTTCCTGGGCTGCTGCCGCCTCATCCACTTTATGCCAGGTTTGGGTGTGGATGGAATAGGGTTTCCCCAACCGGCTCCACAATTCTTCAGTGATGTGCGGGCATACCGGAGCCAGCATCTTTAAATAAATTTCCACAGCTTCCAACCATGCGCTGTGACCCCACATGCCGGCTGCCTTGGCTTTTGCCATCTCATTCAGCAGTTCCATCAAACTTGAAATAATGGTGTTGAACTCGAATTGTTCAAAATCACGGGTCACGGCTTTCAAAGTCTGGTGAACTTTTCTGCGTAAATGTCTGACTGTTTCATCATCAGGTTTACCCACCGGAGCCGGGTCCAGGACAAGGTTCCATAACCTGCGCAGCCAGCGGGAAGTACCTTCAATTCCCCCGCTGCTCCAGGGACCGCCCATATCCCAGCGGGCATAGAACATCAGGTAGGCGCGCACTGTGTCAGCACCATAGGCACGCACCAGGTCGTCAGGAGGAACCACGTTTCCGCGGCTCTTCGACATCTTCTCACCATCCTCCCCCAACACCATGCCCTGGTTCCGCAATTGCATCATCGGTTCATGTCCCTCGGTGATCCCCATATCCCGGCAAGCTTTATGAAAGAAACGGGTGTAGATGAGGTGCATCGTGGCGTGTTCAATACCGCCGGTATAGGTATCAACCGGCATCCAGTAGTCATATTCATCCTGAGGGTAGGGAGCCTTTGCGCCTTCCATTCCCTTGTTTAAATAGCCCAGATGATACCAGGATGAACACATGAAGGTATCCATTGTATCGGTTTCACGTTCAGCATCACATCCGCACTGGGGGCAGGTTGTAAAGCGCCATGTGGGGTGCAATTTTAACGGGCTTTCCCCTGTGGGTTTCCATTCCACATCCTCAGGCAGCAGGACCGGCAATTGATCCTCCGGCACCGCAACGGGTCCACACTTGGGACAATAAATGATTGGAATTGGCGCGCCCCAATACCGCTGACGGGATATCAACCAGTCGCGAAGTTTGTAATTAACCGCACCATACCCCACACCCATTGATTCCAGGTGGGCTATAGCCATCCTGATGGACTGATCTGCTGGTGTGCCGGTTAATGGTCCGGAATTGACCATTTCTCCGAGTGCTGGAATGGCTTCAGTCATTTTGTCCGCGTCAATCGCAGGAATATCCTTCGGTTGGATGACAACCCGGATTTGCAGGTTATATTTTCGGGCAAACTCAAAATCACGTTGATCATGAGCCGGGACTGCCATAATCGCCCCGGTGCCGTAGGTCATGAGTACATAATCAGCAATCCAGATGGGAATTTGTTCACCATTCACCGGGTTGATGGCATATCCACCCGTAAAGACACCGGTCTTCTCTTTATCTGTCGCCTCACGTTGAATGTCTGTCTCACTGGTTGCCTGTTGAATATAGGCACTTACAACTTCCTTCTGTTCCGGTGTTGTGATTTTGGTTACCAACGGATGTTCCGGAGCCAGCACCATGAATGTCGCTCCCCACAGAGTATCCGGACGGGTGGTAAACACTTCCAACTGGTCATCCGCCGGGGTTTTAAAGAAGACAGCTGCTCCTTCCGATTTTCCTATCCAGTGGGTTTGCAGGACACGCACCCGTTCCGGCCAATCAATTCCTTCATAGTACAATAACTCCTCTGCATACCGGGTCGTCCGGAAAAACCATTGTTCCAGGTCGCGCTTGGTGACGGGCGTGCCGCAACGTTCACAGTGGCGGTCCTCCCCCCAGACCTGTTCACGTGCCAGAGTTGTATTGCAATTGGGGCACCAATCCACCGGTGATTTCTTTCGATATGCCAGGTTGTGCAGAAAGAGCTGCCGGAAAAACCACTGTGACCATTTATAATAATTTGGATCACAGGAAACAATTTCCCTCCGCCAATCAAACATGGCTCCCATGGTTCGAAATTGCTTGCGCATGTTTTCCATGTTTTCCATGGTCCACTTTTGCGGATGAATCCCCTTCTTGATGGCGGCATTCTCAGCCGGCAAACCAAAGGCATCAAAACCAATGGGGAAGAGGACATTGTAACCATTCATCCGCTTATACCGGGCGCGAGCATCTGACGGCGTCATGGCATACCAGTGTCCGATATGAAGATCGCCGGAGGGATAAGGAAGCATGGTGAGCGCATAGTGTTTTGGGCGGTTGGGATCAATATCCGCCGCGTAGAGTCCGTCAGACGCCCAACGTGCCTGCCATTTGGGTTCAATTTCTGATGGAATATAATTGTTTTCGTTCATGGTCATTCCTCCGGTTCATTTCTCCTGAAGTGATGCGGTCATGCATCGTTCTGGAGTTGAAAATAAAAAAAGCCCTCACCCCATCAGGGGCGAAGGCATACTCCGTGGTACCACCCTGCTTGCATGAACCTGTAAGGTCCATGCCGCTCATTGACACGCTAACGGGTGCACCCGTTGCCGGTTACTTATGGTTCACCGGCACAGCTCGCTTCCCGGTAAAAGGAAGCTGACAGGCGAGTTCGGTTCCATGTGCTCCGTTTTGCACCTTGTCGGGCTCACACCTCGCTCTCCCAACTCGCTGTCGGATAACCTAATACTCCTGCTGTTGCCTTTTTTGTGGACCCAGGGGGATTCGAACCCCCGGCCTTCTCAATGCCATTGAGACGCGCTCCCAGCTGCGCTATGGGCCCAAGACCAGCCATCTTGATTGTAAAGTTCTGTTCGGGGTATCCACCCCAGGTGGACCTGAGGGGATTCGAACCCCTGGCCTCCTCAGTGCGATTGAGGCGCGCTCCCAGCTGCGCTACAGGCCCTTACTTTAAAGAGTAACAAGATTTTACCTGACTAGACCCCGACTGTCAAGAACCTGTTTCCTGTATTCTTGTGTCAGAACAGGTACTCAAATAATGTCCCAATGCAAAAGCAAATAACCGCACCTGTTATAAATAATAAAAATGTGCCAAAACTACGCCAAGATTCCCTTGCAACCCGCTTGTTGATGTCCCCGGATTCATCCTCACCGGCGTCATCAGCCGGGGAATTCAATTGTGGACGCGTAAAAAAATCTCCTGCCCCTGACACGGTACCGATTAGCATTAACAATACGCCGACCCACACAAGGGTTCGCCCAAATGAATCCCACATTCCCTCACCCAGGACCCAATTGAACAATCCGGCTGACATTACAGAAGCAAGCACCACTATTCCAACTTTTTTAAAGAAATTCACCATCTTTCACCCTTTATCCGCCAACCGTACCTTTATCTGAATTTCCCGGTTGGATGTCATCCTTAATAAATCAGACCTGGAATTTCCTTCGGATTCCTCTTCCTCCGCATCGGTTTGAACCAGGCAGCGGACCACAACCTTCTTTTGATTTGTTTTACATTGTACATCAATCACCCGTCCCTGGTGAGTGCAGTCCAAACCATCCGCCAGTCGCAAAATTCCCCCCAGCCAGTTCACCCTTAGTTGATCATTTGCCTCAAGGGCGGCATAATGATCATGTTTCAGGGAGGGCATAGCCCGCCGGTGATAACGGGCAGTGGATCCAATCAACAGCCGTTGGTGATGATCGAGTGGTAAAAGTGGCGAGTTCAATATAATGTTCAAGCTGGCTTTATGGTGCCCCCGCCAGCCTTCCGTCAATCCCACATCACATAACAGACCGGAAATTTCCAACCAGATGCGTTCCTGTACCCCCATTCCATGGAGCTCTGCTAATTCATCAAATAAACGCAGGGCAATCCGCGTGACTTGTTGGGTGTGGCGGAAATCCGGCAGGCAGGTTTCAGCAAATTGCCTGGCAGCTTGAACCAGGTATGAAGATTCGATCATCACTGGCTTATTCATCAACAGATCCATTGCCTTCAGTGATGTCATTCAGACTTTTACCGAGAATAACCATCCGGGCAAAATCGTCCGGTAAACCAGCCTGACGAATTGCTGCCACCACCCTGTCAATATCATAATCAATCCGGAAATGTTGGATCAGGATATGATCCACATCAAGGGTCAGGATGGCATAACTGGCGCGCGGATCTCCATCATCCGGTCTGCCAACACTTCCCGGGTTGACAAACCAGGTCGAAGCGATACGACGCTCAAATGGGATGTGGGAATGACCGCATAAAACGATATCAGCCTTGGTGTTACTGCCAAGAATCTGTAATCGATCATCGGGTGTATCCGGTCCAAGATGCTCGTTCGGAGATGCAGGGCTTCCATGTACCATGAGAATCCGCTGGTTCGATTCCAGAATGCGTCTTTTTTGTGGCAAACCTTCCAGAAATTCCCGACTTTCGTTGGATAAATGGGCAAATGCCCAATCAAAAGCCAGCCATTTTTGTGGAGACTTGGTCTGTTTCCACTTTTCTTTTTTTTCGTTCCAGGTCAAAACCTTATGATCGTAATTTCCCAGGATATTCCTGATTTCCGGCTTTGCCAATCGTTTGACGACCTCATTGGGGAACGGACCATACCCCACAAAATCACCCAGGTTGAGAATGGTATCAATGGAATGTCGATGAATGTCCTCCAGGACTGCCTCCAATGCGGGGAGGTTGGCATGCACATCACTGATGACAGCAATTCGCTTCATTCCTCCACCTTTGCCATGGGCGGCAGAAAATCATGTTCATCCTCAACCTCATCCGGAACTGCCGGGATCAACGAAGCCGGAACTTGAACCGCTGTACGCAAGGCTTCCCAGGCGTTTTGGTCCTTCCAATTATTCCACTCATTGACAAACTTGTTATAAGTCTTCTCCCTGTCATCCTGACATTGATTGAGGAAATATTCCAGACCGGGTCTGAGTTTTCGGAATGGTCCGAAAACACCATAATATTCATAAGTCCGTTGTCTTTCCTCTTCCATAAATCCGGGCAGCCAGTCAATCCAGACATCGTCATCATGAATGCTTCCAAGCATGTCCTGGATTTTTCGAAGAACCTGCAGGTGTGATTTTAAACCGTCTTCAAACAATTCCGAGAATATTTCAAGTGTATAGCGAAGACGCTTGGCAGCAATTCGCATGGCATGCAGTTTTTCTTTTTCTTCCGGAATGGGAATATAAGTTTCATAGGATAGAAATTGCTTCAAGCCACGACTTACAGACCGATGTGCCAAACGGTACAATAACAGGGATTCCATATTAATTACATTCCGTAAACTGGCATCCCCCTCCAAGGAAACAACCATCGCGGTTCCTATGCCGCTTTTCTCAAACCGGTTCAATGTTTTCAAAACCTTCACGTGTAATGCCTGACGTTGTTGGATCATCCGCACCAACAGGCGGTGCACACCCGGTTTTTCCGCTCCCTGGTCTAATTCCTTATATATCCCCTTAAGGTGTTCAATTTAAACATCCGCATCCCTCG
>ERZ1026800.854-NODE-854-length-22828-cov-4.684419_pt1 | contig 22828 bp, 9 predicted proteins | sample MGYA00520873_ERZ1026800 | MGnify/ENA primary metagenome ERZ1026800 (study PRJEB33270, sample SAMEA104284475) | anaerobic digester metagenome | biome: Anaerobic digester microbiome; feature: mesophilic sludge digester; material: Anaerobic digester biomass | place...
TGTCACATATAAAAAACACCCCTCTTTTGATAATCAACTTTTGAATCCAGGATTAACAGCGCTTGAGATTGGACTAAACAAGCGCTAAATAGGGATTAGTCTCACAAAAAAAAGTCTTCTATAGAATAACACGGGATTCACCTTACAAGTTCTTTCACCAATTAATGGTAACCCAAAAATTAGTTTTCAGGAAAGCATACTAAAATGATAATTATCCAAAAAGCTCTCTAAAAAGGTCTTCGATACTTGACAGGCCTATTATCTCTATTTCAGGTCTCAACTTGGGATCAGATTTTTTCAAGCCTCCCTTGGCGATATATATTTTTTCAAAGCCAAGTTTAGCTGCCTCATTAATCCGCTGATCCAACCTGTTCACGCTTCTTATTTCTCCCGAGAGCCCAACTTCGGCTGTAAAGCACGCCCTCTGATTCAACGGAATATCCTCATTTGAAGAGAGTACTGCGCATACTACAGCAAGGTCAATGGCAGGATCGTCCACTTTTATTCCGCCAGCAATATTTAAAAAAACGTCCTTATTTGCTAACCTGAATCCTGCTCTTTTCTCCAGCACGGCAAGTAACATGTTAAGTCTTCTGGGGTCAAAACCTGTTGTAGCGCGTTGAGGCACACCGTAGGCTGCTGTACTTACCAATGCCTGTATTTCGATAAGCATTGGCCGCAACCCTTCAACCGTTGACGCAATAGCAATCCCACTCAAATTCTCATTGCGCTGCGAAATGAGCAACTCCGAGGGGTTTGAAACCTGTCGTAATCCATTATCGCACATCTCATAAATACCAATCTCCTGTGTAGAGCCAAACCTGTTTTTTACAGTTCGCAAAATTCGGTATCCATAATTGCGATCGCCCTCAAAATAAAGAACAGTATCCACCATATGTTCAAGGATTTTAGGCCCGGCTATATTGCCATCTTTAGTGATATGGCCGACAAGAATCACCGGTGTATTAGTAATCTTTGCGTATTGTTGCAACTGATTAGCACATTCCCGGATTTGTGATATGCTACCAGAGGAGGAATCAATAACTTGAGTGCGCAGCGTTTGAATTGAATCAATAATTACAATATCAGGTTTTATATTTTCGATTTGCAAAAAAATATCTTCAAGGGAAGTTTCAGTAAGTATAAAGCATGTTGGATTTTCTGTTCCTAAGCGTAATGAGCGCATCTTAATCTGCTGTTCACTCTCTTCGCCTGTAACATAAAGCGCTCTTTGATTGCGCAGGTTAAGCGCTAACTGTAGCATAAGTGTAGATTTTCCAATGCCAGGCTCCCCTCCCACCAACACAATGGAACCTAAAACCAAACCACCACCGAGTACTCTGTTTAGCTCATGGTCGGCAGTGTTAATCCGAAATTCATTTCCGGTCTCTATATCATTTAATTGCTTAGGCTTACTTCGGGTAAAACCTGATAACACAGGACTGATAGGCTTTGATCCGGAAATGATAACCTCTTCGACAAAAGTGTTCCAATTTTCGCACGAAGGGCATTTACCCATCCACTTGGACGATTGATAGCCACAGTTTTGACAATAAAAAAGTGTTTTGGTTTTAGCCATAGTAAAAAAATATCTACAGTTTTTTGATCCTTTCAATCAAAGCGCTTGTAGAATAGCCCTCCAGAAAGTCAATAGTTATTACCTCACCGCCATTCGCTTTTACAATGTCGTAGCCAACAATATCTTCGGCTGCATAATCACTTCCCTTAACTAACACATCAGGCTTAACAAACTCTATAAGCTCTAATGGAGTATCTTCATCAAAGAGTACCACTGCATCAACAAAGCGTAACGCCGCAAGTATGAGTGAGCGCGACTTTTCGTCCTGAACAGGCCTGCCCGAACCTTTTATACGGCTGACAGAAGCATCGGTATTTAGTCCTACTATCAAGATATTCCCTTGATCGGCGGCTTTGGAAAGATAATCAACATGCCCTTGATGCAACAAGTCGAAACATCCATTTGTAAAAACAATTTTTTTCTCTTTGAACCTCCAGTATGCAAGCCAGGTCTTCAATGTATCATGATTGAAATGTATCTTTGTTTCAACAATTTCAAGCTTTTTCATATTCTTTCGATTTATTGATTAAAGGTAATAATACTAAACATACTAAACCGGTTATAACGATCATCAGTGTTTGCGCTGTCCATCCTAACCACCCGAGTGTATAACCATAAGTTGTTGGGACATCGTACAAAATAAGGGTTTCAGCAATTATGGCCGGATAAATGCCAATACCACCCTGTACAACAATAATTCCTATTGACCCAAACATCAATAGCGACAGAGCGACATCAAAACCCAAGTGGTTAGTTTGTGGCATGGTAAAAAAACAAACATAAATCATCATATAATAAAGAAACCAGATAAGCAAAGTGTAAAGGATAAAGGTAAATGGTCTTTCAATTTTTGTAACAACCCATAACCCATGCCAAAACCCGTGTATTATCTCTTTCGATTTATGATAAATTTTAAGATGTTGAATTCTTTTTCTAAAGATAAAAAATAAAATAAATAAAACAATGCAAGATATCAGAACAATAGCGAGTATATTATTTTCGATATCAAACTTATTCCTCATAGGTATCAGTATTCTATCTTCGACATACCTACCTAATTTATCATAAAACATTATCAAATTAAAAAAGAAGAGTACTGCAAACACTACAAGGTCAAGACTCCGTTCAACTATAACAGTTCCAAATGATTTGCTCAAGGGAATTTTTTCATATTTGCTCAGTATTCCGCAACGTGTAACCTCTCCAAGGCGGGGAATAGCAGTGTTGGTAAGGTAGCCGATCATAACAGCGGAAAAGGTATTTTTTAGCTTCGGCTTATAACCCATCGGCTCGAGAAGCATATTCCAACGGAGTGAACGGATTAAATGACTTAAAATACCTAAAATAATGGATACTATGATCCAAAAATAATTGGCGCTAATAAAAGATGCCCAAATCTCCTGTTTCTGATCTGGTGTAAGTTTTCTTACAAATATCCAGATAAAAAAGACCCCGATTGAGAGGAAAAACAGGATCTTTAATGCTGAAAAGATTCTTCTTTTCAATTTTTAACTCAGTTTGTTGTTATGATCAGGGAATATAATATGCGGTTTGAATGATTTAGCTTTTTCAAAATCCATTGATGCGTACGAAACGATTATAACGAGATCGCCGGTTTCAGCTTTTCGTGCTGCAGCCCCATTTAGCGATATTTGCCCCGAGCCCCGCACTCCTTTAATTACATATGTCTCAAGGCGCTCGCCATTGGTTATGTTATAAACATGGACCTTCTCATTTTCGATAAGGTTGGCAGCCTCCATCAGCTCTTCATCAATGGAGATACTACCGATATATTTCAAGTTGGCGCCGGTGAGCGTTGCCCTGTGAATTTTCGATTTAAGTATTTCAATTTGCATAAGGCAGCAAAATTACTAAAAAATCATAACGTTGTCTATCAACCTGACCTCTCCAAGAAAAACAGCAACACAAGCCAAACAACTCCTTGTAGAATCCCAATCTTTAATAGGGAGTAATGTCTCTGAATCCACAATAGACAGATATTCAACAAACATCTCATCATACTTGTTCAGTTTTGAAATTGCCCAATTCTCAGCCTCTTCTACAGTAGTCTTTCTAGCATTATCTTTTATCTCGGATAACACTTTAAAAATGGCTGGAGCTATGCTGCGTTGTTTTTTTGTTAATCTGACATTTCTCGAGCTAAGAGCTAATCCATCTTTTTCGCGAATAATTGGACACGGAATAATCTCTATTGGCAATTTCAAAGTAGAGACCATGGTTTGTATAATACGTAGTTGCTGATAGTCCTTCATACCAAAATAAGCCTTGTCGGGTGTAACAATATCAAATAACCTCCTTACAACAACAGCTACACCATTAAAATGACCAGGCCTGAATTTACCCTCCATCACTTTGTCGAGCTGGCCAAAATCATACTTGTCGAATACAGGCTCAGGATACATCTCTTCAACTGTAGGATAAAACAGCATATCGCATCCAATCTCTTCAAGTTTCTGGATATCCTTTTCAATAGGTCTCGGATATTTTGCCAAGTCAGTTTTGTTATTGAACTGTATTGGATTTACAAAAATACTCGCAACGGTGATGTCATTATCTTCATGCGCCCGAATTATAAGAGATAGATGCCCTTCATGTAAGGCTCCCATTGTTGGTACGAATCCAATAGAGCGCCCCAATGCCTTTATAGTCGAAATGTAAGTTTTAACGTCGGCAACAGAGTTTAAAATCTTCATTGATCAACAATTACTGTGCTTGCATTAAAACAAAAAGCATGTCTTTCTCAAGTGAAAAGGTAGGTGTTTCTATTACTCTTCCCACCTCAACATCTCCTTTATAAAAAACAAAAAGCGGAATTTTCGTTACATTAAAATTTTCAGTATTGACATCACCTGCAGATTTCGAACGATTTACAGCTATCAGGCGTATATTTTTTTCGTTCAGTCCCATCTCATCTGCAATTTTATAAAAACGAGGCATCTGTTCTTTCGTATCCTTACACCAAGTGCCAATTATAATGGTAGCGGAAAAGTCTTTTTTTAGCTTTTTCAACTCCTTTATTGTATTGGCATCGGGCTTGTAATTTTCATATCCTGCATCGAACCATTGTTTAAAGGGATCATTCTGTAGCCCTACTCTGTTACATGCGCCTATAAGTACCTCTTGGTTAAGTTCTGAGTCGAAAACAACCTTATTGATTTCTTGAGCATCAACAAACATAACAATCAATAGGCAAGCTAAAATGGCTGAAAAAGATTTCATGGTAGAATAATTTTAAAGATTCAGTGAGCAAAATTAAGAAAACATTACACAAAAATTAAAAGTAAAACAAAAAAGGGAGAACCTTTTCTGATTCTCCCTTTAAAGTATGAGGACTACTATTTAATTAACAGTAAGTCTTTTTGTAATAACAACACCATCCGGTGTCTGGATTTGAACGAAGTAAATACCAGGGCCGAAAGTGGAAGTATTTATTTGATAGCCTTTCTGATCAATGTTGCGATCCAGTACTACCTGACCAACATAGTTAACAACTTTCAGATTTCTAATATCGAAATTAGTTTCAATAGTAACGAAATCTTTTGCTGGGTTTGGATAGAGGTTTGCAACAAGATCAGCATTAAATTCATTAACTGAGGTAGCTTCGGCTTTGAATCCAACAATTGCTGACATACCATTTTCTGTAAAGAAACAGGTATTCGGCAGATTCTGGTCAAATATCGAAGTTACATCAATTATTTCACCATTACGATACACTTTAAATGTTAAGAAATCACCTTCGGCGAAACCATTAACATTATTTGCTGTGAATTCGTTTCCATAGATTCTTATGGCTATATTGCTGGAACGTTCAGTAATTTCATACATACCGGCTATCATACCATTTTGGTTGAAAGCGCCAAGCACGTCGCCAATCTTCAATTGAGCCAATGCATCTTTTGTTACAGCAATAATATGCTGTACACCGGTCATTTCAACAGTATTCCATGAAGTCTTATTAGCTGGTAATGAATTATATCCAGGAGCTGTAGCTTTCAACAATGGAACATCAAAATCAATAGTTCCGGCTACACCAAGGGCTACCAGATAGGCGTTACCAGGAACAAGATGTTCTAAAGTTTTAATGTTGTATGCTGGCCAATAGACTCCTGAATAGTCAATACTAACTGCCATAATAAGATTTGCTCCAAGTGGTCCAAATACATCTTCAGCCAAAACAACGCCTTGACTCCAAACTGGCATAATTGACCAACCTGCAGGCAAATTAACAATTGATCCTAAAGTTGGATAACCGGTAACGGTAACTGAAGTTGGATATCCGCTCTTCAAACCAACCTTTGCACCACGCTCTTCAGTAAATGGGAATGATAGGGAGCCAGGAACGAATACCTTATTAGGTTGATAAAACTCAACATATTGTAAATCATCCATTACAGGATCAAAAATGGTTGCCAAATCATCTTCAACCAGGCTTAAGTAGGTTGAAGCACCATTAACCGGGCCACCCAAATCAATAACCTGTGTCCACGGATTAACAGTTAGTGTAACAACCTCAGATGAGATCACACCACATTCATTTGTAACCTGAACATAGTATTCGCCTTGATCGGCCAAAGTAACGGCTTCAAGAAGAAGCGACGCTCCTTCAGCGCCAGCAATCAATCCATTAGGACCAAACCACTGGTATGCGTCAACGTACTCAGCAACTATTGAAAATTCAGCATTCATTCCATATAATACGCTGATATCTGAAGGCTGCTCAACAATAACCGGCGCAGCAAGAACAGTGATTGTAAATGTGCACTCGGCAGTGTTGCAAGGACCTTCTTCGGTGAATGTAAAGTCATAAACGCCTGGTTCATATTCCGTAGGATCAAATACAAAATCACCAAATACAAATGGCTCGTCATTAGTGCAAAGCACTTGATCTTCCGGACATTCAACAGTTACCGGTCCAATTACTGTGATTGTAAATGTACACTCGGCAGTGTTGCAAGGACCTTCTTCGGTAAATGTAAAGTCGTAAACGCCTGGTTCATATTCCGTAGGATCGAATACAAAATCACCAAATACAAATGGCTCATCATCGAAACAAAGCTCTTGATCTTCAGGGCATTCAACAGTAACAAGACCTAATACGGTAATAACAAATTCGCAGGTAGCAATATCTCCACCTATGGCTTCAGCAATGCCGCCCTCACATTCGTAGGTATAAGTTATCACAAACTCACCAACTCCTGCCTCTTCCGGATAGAAGACGCCATCTACAACACCAATACCACTATATTCGCCACCTTCCGGTTCAGCGCCGGTCAAAATGATAGGTTCAGCATTAATACAAATATCGAAATCTGCCGGACATTCCACTTCGCACTCAAACGGTAATACAGTTAGTACGCCGGAATTAGACTCCCAGAGACCACCTATGCCACCATAAACAAAATCACCACCTTCGCACTGGAAGCGGCTTGCATAGTAATAAGTACCTTCAACAATAATAGACGCTCCAATATTGGCCATATATTCAGAATTATTGCCAACAAACACGTTAAATGTAGCTTCTATCCAATTTGTAAATAATGAAGGATCTACGTCCTCATCGGAATAGCCTATCCAGGCTGTTAAGCCAGGGATTACCTGTCCTTCAAAGTTTTCTGAATATACTTGAGCATAAACTACATAGTCATCGCCTACGTAAATCTCACCCGATTCGGGCCACTGAACATTAGCCCAGTCAATTGAGCATTCAGGAATTTCTGCACTAACGGTCAATATACCGGACACGTTATCAATGCCATCCCAGAAACCGTTCGGATAACCTCCATAGTAGAAAATATCATTAAATGTATATCTTACTGCATAGTAGTATGTACCTTCTGCGAGGTCATTGCCTAATTCAGCAGAATATTCAGGTCTATCGGTATATCCGCTAATGCCAGAATATTCTCCAGCATACCAGTTCGTCCATGTTTCGGGATTGGTATCTTCCTCACTAATACCAAAATCAACAACTAAACCTTCGTAACCATTTTCACCCAAAATTCCATTTTCAATAACAACCTGTCCGTACGCTGTGAAATATCCTCCAACAAAAATATTAGCTTCTTCAGGCCAGTGTAAGTTACCAAATACCAATTCAGGCACAATAACGTCAGGTAATACGGTAATCATAAATGTACAATATCCCGTACATCCATTTTCATCGGTAAATGTATATGTTATTTCATATTGACCAGGTTCTACTACAGAGAAAACACCTTCCTCAACACCTGTACCACTGTAAAAACCACCTACTGGTGATGCACCTTGCAGATTAATTGGAAGATCGGCCAAATAAACTTCCATATCATCCGGGCATTCTACAACCGGCAATGGAAATACTGAAAAGGTTACTTCAGCAGAGGCATTTTGACAAGGTTCTACAGCTACAACAAGTAACGAAATGGTTACATCGCCTGTATAATCTTGATTTGCAATGAACAAAAGGTTATCAAAGATTCCGGCTGTTTCCGGATTAACTGACCAAGTTGGCTCGCCGTTAAGAGCCTCTACCTCTGAGAAATCAATGGAATATTCACCTACGCACTGATCAGATAATGATTCTGGAAAATTGAGTATCTCAGCATCTAAACAAGTAATAATGGGCACAAGTTCAAAGTCCTGAACAATAGACGCATCTCCCACTACTACATCGGTTACCTCTGCTGGCTCATATCCATCGGCGGAAGCCGAAATTGTGTATATGCCGGATTGAACATCCTCAATACAATATTCACCATTGGCATCAGTGATAGTATTGTAAACAACGGAGTTAATTATAGCTGTTAATGGTAAAGGTTCGTAAAATGTCCCCATGTTATTATTCGATTCAAAATTATGAGTTTCAAGAATATCATAAACCTGATCAGTAGCAAAATCATAAGCTATAAAGTAAAATCCAGGTTCAGTGGCTAACATGGAACCCATCTGTAAAGCAAATTGGCGAGGTCTAGGTGGTGGAGGTGCTTGCAACATACATTTTCCTCTAATCTCACCATCATTCCATGCTGAAAGCATACTACCCATTTCTGTAATAGGTTCACCTTCTATATATACTCGATAACGATTTGTTTGATAGAAAGGAAAAACAACAGGGTTAGGCCAATCAGGTACTCCATAATTTGCTTCACCTGTTTCAGCCTGAATTGCAGCGCCGGCAATTGGCAATCCGGTATTGGCATCTGTAACAGTACCACAAATATCAATAGTACCCCCTTCTACAATTGCTGTTAATGGCAATGGTTCGTAGAATGTCCCCATGTTATTATTCGATTCAAAATTATGAGTCTCAAGAATATCATAAACCTTATCAGTAGCAAAATCATAAGCTATAAAGTAAAATCCAGGCTCAGTGGCGAACATGGAACCCATCTGTAAAGCAAATTGGCGAGGTCTAGGTGGTGGAGGTGCTTGCAACATACATTTTCCTCTAATCTCACCATCATTCCATGCTGAAAGCATACTACCCATTTCTGTAATAGGTTCACCTTCTATATATACTCGATAACGATTTGTTTGATAGAAAGGAAAAACAACAGGGTTAGGCCAAACAGGTGCTTCGCGTCCAACAATAGATGTTGAAATTTCATTGGCCTTTACCTGTGTCTTATTATCGAGAAAATTTAGTGAAACAGATTCCGGATAGGTAATTGTTCCACTATTAGTAACTTTGATTTGATAGCCAAAACCAGGGTTCATTAATTCTATATCACCATACCAGCCATAGCCTTCAATAAATTCTGATACAGCACCAGGTGTTTGGATAAAGTCTCCTTCAACGAATGAAGGTGAAACAAGTGCAGTATTAATATTCAAGGGCATCTGTGGTTTATATCCAATCCAGTTCCAACCAGGATTTAAAGTAATTGGCTCAGCAACATTTACAGGAGCGCCAGATACAACTAAGGTTTTAGCAGATGCAAGTTTGAGTTGATACATTAAATTTGGATTAATAAACTCCAAATCACCATACCAACCATAGCCATCAATAAAATCTGCAACAGCTCCAGGAGCCTGAATAAAGTCACCCTCAGCATATCCAGTATCACCTAAAACAGAGTTAAGATCATTACCCTCTAAGGGCAATACATTGAAGGAAACCCAGTTCCATCCTGAAACAAGATTCAGAGTTAATTCAGCTAATGGTGGTGCGCATGATCCAAAGCTTGCTACTGCTTTAATGTCGCCTGTGGCAAAAAAGAACTCATCGCCATCGCCATCGTATGCTTTCACACATACTTCGGTTGAGGTGGCTGTACGGTAGAATTTCCATTGAATGGCTTCTCCTTCAGCAAATCCACTTTTGTTTGGATCGTAAATATCATTACCGAAAGCGACTAACGCTACATTACCAGTACCAGTCCATTGGATTGCGCCTCCACATTCCAATGTACCATTGTCATCGTAAAAAGCGCCGATCCAATCGCCAGCTTGCAATGCGTCAACACCGCTAAAAGCAACGGTGGTGGGTATTGCATAAGTGGCAGATGAAGGGTTCAGAGTAAATCCCCATCCTGGGGGCAGGCCGGGAATTTGAGCGTTCCCAATAAAGGGAAGTAACATAAAGAGCATAATCCATACTCTTGATTTGTAAAACTTTTGAAACATGTAATCCTCCTTTTTTAAAGATTTGTATTAAAATTTGGGTTAAAAAATTCTGCTTTTTGCAAACACATAAAAATAACAATATTTTTATTATTAATGATTATTTTAACTTTTTTTAAAATAAATTCTCTTCAATAAACATCAAATTTAATCATTCTGCTTACCGAAACAACAAAACTCGAAAAGTTTCTTAAAAACATACAACTCAATAAAACATTGATTGTTAACTTACAAAATAATATTTTTTACCTTATTTATGTTTAATCAGTTCAATATTGATTGCAAATATAATTTATTTCCTCGAATCACAAACAAACTTCTTTAAAAAAAATGCTAAAAAAAATAAAAAAATTTATCGGATAAAACTTACTTTTTCGGTAAATGTAAAATCGCCTATTCTAATTTTAATCAGATAAAGCCCATTTTTAAATTGACGGAAATCAATGCTCTTAATAAAATGTTCTTCGAAATAAATCTCAATATCATTTTGACTAAAAACTGAATGTCCATTTTGATCAAAGATCATTATTTCCATCGCCGTCTTATCAAATCCGCTTACCTCTATTTTCAATAAATCAGAAAAAGGATTAGGGAAAATTTTAATTTTTGGTTTGTGATAAAGATTCTTAATGGTTGTTACAGTGTCTATAGTTACTACTATATCATCCTCAACAATATTAAGACAGGGATCATTTGGATGTGCTGACAGTGTAAGGGTCGCTCCGGTATTTTGAATGTCGAGAACGCCAGGGGTATAAACAGGATCAAGAATATTATAATTGCTAAAAATACCATCACCTGAAGTTGACCATAAAATGAAGAAATAATTAGAGGCAGCGGCATTCATCTGGACATCCTGCCCTTTAGCAATGGTAACATCTTCTCCTGCATTTACCGATGGATTCTTGACAATCGTAAGGCTAAGATCGTCGGAGACATTACCTGCACATGGATTAATTGCATAAGCAGTCAGGCTCAACACCACTTGTCCGTTGGTGATATCAGTTATTCCAGGATTATAAATAGCGCTTAACGATGACGGGCTTTCAAAAAAACCATCTCCATCGGTTGACCACAAGATGAATGAGTAGTTTTCGGCAGATCCTGAAAGATTTGCAGCTTCAGATTGACATATTATAATATCTGTACCGGCTATTGCAGAAGGCAATTTTTGGATATTTAATATTTTTTGATCCGACACCGTGTCGCAAGGCTCAAGTGGAAAGGCTGTTAAAACAAGCACAACACTGCCCAACTCAATGTCAGTAGGGCCAGGTGTATAAACAGGATTTATGATTCCAACATCGTCAAAATATCCGTCGCCACCATTATTTGACCAAATAAGCGTTTCATAAAATTGTGCAGCAGCATCATTAATTACCAAAGTTTGGTTTTCACAAATAACAGTATCGGATCCGGCATCAATAACAGCGGGCTGGCATTCGTTAATAATAACCAAAATGCTATCGGACGACATGCCACACTCGTTATACCCGCTAAGAGCAAGAGTTACAGTACCCGATAAAATATCTTCTTCACTAAGGTAATATTCAGGGTTGACAATTGTGGAGTCATTAAAAATACCCGAACCCGAGGTTGTCCATAAAATATTATCAAAGTTAGATGCTGATGCGTCATTCAAATAAACAATATTGTTTGGCAAAAAAATAAAAACCTGCGGGAAGCCGGCATTTACCGCTGGTAAGGGCTTTACCAGAACATCGAAAGAACAGGAGTTTACACATCCGTTTTCGTCAGTGAAAATATAATTAATAAGATGTGTTCCTATGCCTGCAACCTGAGGATTGAAAATATTATTAGAAACCCCTGTTCCCCAATACACACCACCCAAGGGTGTTGCGCCGGTTAATATAAAAGGGGCAGTGTTATAACAAACCTCAATTTCATCAGGGCAAGTAACAACTGGCAAAGGGGTTACTATTATTGAAAAGGAGCAGGTGTTTTGACATCCAGTTGTAGGACTGGTATAAGTATAAGTAATAGGGAACACACCGATATTAGCACAATCAGGATAAAACACATTGTTTTCCACACCTTGACCGGAATAAGTTCCCCCGGGCGGAGTAGCAATATTTAAAGGTATTGGATTACTATTACAGCAAGTAACGAACTCAGTTGGACAGGTAAGTACAGGCAAAGGTTTTACTAAAATTTGCCCATTAGCGCTATTGGAGCATCCATTTGAATCGGTGTAACTATATACAACATTAAATGTTCCAGGATTTGAGGGGTTAAAAGTTACTGTAGGGGTTCCGTTTACAAAATATACTCCTCCTACAGGCAAACCACCCGTTAGAGTAATTGGAGGATCGCCGGCACAAAAAGTAGGAAATGGCGCCAAAGTAACGTTGGGTAAAGGATTTATAGTAAGAGTTAAACAATCGTTTGCCGCGGGGCAAAATAAGCTTCCAGTTGTTGTAAGACAAAGTTCGGCAGAGCCATTTTCAAGATCATTTGTGCCTGGGCTATAAATGGTATTTAAAAGCGAATTATTTGAAAAGGCACCGTCACCAGAGGTTGTCCATAAAAAAGTTTGAGCATTGGTTGAAGAGCCTGAGAGCTGCGCATTTTGACCATAACATACACTTAGATCATTTCCGGCATTTGCTGTTGGCGGCAAATCAACATTTACAGTAATACTTGCCGTAATATTACTTGATCCGTTGGTAACCTCACAACTAAAAATTGTCGTAACTTGGGGTGTAACACTTGGATTAGGAATGTTAGAAGTAAAACCTTCCGGTGCGGATGTCCAGCTATAAGAATAATTACCTGAGCCACCTGACGGAATTGCGTTTAGCTGTACGGATTCTCCTTGACAAACATCTTCAGAAGAGGCTTCAATCACCAGATAAAAGCCGGAAGAATTAAGAGTTTCAAGACCAGATAGTCCATTTGCTATAAAATTAAGGCATGTTGAAGGTAAGGAATTATTACAGGTAACTATAGCATCGTAGGATCTTTGAACACTCCATGAATAAACTTTGTAATTGATTAGTTCATTATTTGAAAAACCATCCTTGACAGGGGTAAATGAATCGTTTCCAAAGGCAATAATACCGGTGTTTTGCGTAGCCGTCCATTCCACAGCGCCGCCACAGGAAAGGTTACCGGAATCATTCACATAAAAAACACCAATCCAGTCTCCAGCCTTTAATTGATATCCATTAATATTTGGTTCGGAAGTGAGTGGAATCGAAATAATATGGGTAGTAGGAGTTGGAATGTAATCCCATCCCGGCGGCAAGCCTTGGGATAACAACGCTTTTTGCAGTAATAAAAAACTAAACAGTATAAACGTAAATTTTACAAAACAGTTTTTCATCAAAATAAACGATTGTTATTTTTTTTCAAAATTAATCTATCTTATAAAATCAAACTGCTTTTCCAGAAAATAATTTAATAAAAAAAGGGGGCAAACTAATGTCAGCCCCCTTTTCAAGAATTCAATTTAATGATTAGTTGATAGTTACTCTCTTAGTTATTACGGTACCTTCTGTAGTTTCAAGGCGCACGAAATACATTCCGGGTGCATAATTTGAAACATTTATCGTGTACGTGTTGCTATTAACTGGGATGGTATTAACCGTTTGTCCTACATAATTCACCAGAGTGATGTTATTGATTGTATAATCAGAAACAACATTTAGTACATCATTAGCAGGATTCGGGAAAATACTAACGCTCATATCATTTGGTGTAACACCAATTGATGTAGCAGTCATTTTCATACCAATTACATAGGATACGCCAACTACTTCGAAAGTATTATCGTAGTTAGGATACTCGGTATCATAGGTGAAAGTAATATCGAATGTCTCATCAGTTGATTGACGATATAACTTGAAGGTCATATTTTCACCAACCTGGAGGCCATCAATATTATCTGACAACGGATCATCTCCCATAGCCAGAAGCTTCATAAAGCTATCCCTAGATGTGAATTCTGAAACTCCAACACACTGGTCGTATGAATTAAATACGCCAAGGACATCACCAGCTTGCAGTTGGTTAATAACCTGATCGGCAAACAGGATAAAGTGTACTTGAGATGTATTAATAACTTCATTCCATGGAGAGCTAAATGACATCACACTCTTTGTTGCAACTTTTGCAGAATGTCCAGCATTAGGATCAAAATCAGGGAATGTAACAGTGTATGGTGCAGTTCCAACTTTCCTAACATACAAGTAAGCCTTACCTGGTAATAGATCAGTGAGATCCTGTGCTTGCTCTGCCCATAGTTTTGCTTCATTCCAGTCATAGATCAACATGATATCATCCAAATGTCCAGCAAACAAGTCTGCTATTGGAGTAACTACGTTGGTTAATACTGGAACGTAAGTAAACAATAAAGGTCCGCCAATTTCAAAGGTTAAGTCTGTTACTACATCGCCATAAATTGGGATACAGGTTTCTTTCTTGAATTTAGCTTTATAACCAATTGGTCCCCAATTACCGATTTGGTTAATTGGTGGTGTCGGCTCGGGCCAGAAATATTTACCGGCCTTATTCTCTAGAATTACAAGAGCATCGGATCCCGGATAAAGAACAGCAGGCTCCATTACTTCAGGTAACGGTGTTGCGCTCTTATCTACAAATGATGATATACCCCACCATGTAGGATCGTCAATAAGAATAAGCTGTGTTGGGATATAGAGTTCAATAGTTTCTTCGGCAACAAATTCGCATGAGCCAGGTCCAAATGCTTTGATTGTCAAAGTTATCATCTGAGCCCAGTTGTCGTTTGTTCCGATATTGTAGTTTGTAGAAGCAGCTGTTGGATCATCAAAGTAACCATCTCCGTTAGTTGACCACTGAACGCTAACGGCATTCTCAACATTAGCGCTGACCGGTATTGGCAAGAATACTTCATTAACAAAATCGTAATCACTGCAAACAAGTTTGATCTCAGGCTCTACATCAATTGCTGGCTTAGGTACAATTACTAAATTAAGGCATGATTCAGTCTCATTATTAATACAACCGCCAGTACCATAAACAGTTAAGCATAAATCTACTCCACCATCTGCGATATCATTTTCGCCTGGTTGATAAGTTGGGTTAAGAACATCATCTGATGGAACAAATACACCATCTCCACCAGTCCACTTCACTGCGCTATATTTATCTGCAGTAGCAGATGAAAGCTCAAATTCATCACCTTCACAAATCGTTGCATCATCTCCAGCAAAAGCAGTTGGCGCAGGATCAAAGTAGAGTATCATACAATCTTCATCTGCTATTGTACATGGATAGAGTGGATAAACTGTAAGGCAGAGCTCAACAGAACCAGCTTCTAAATCTTCTTCACCAGGATAATATACAGTCTCTAATTCGTTGTCATCTCCAAAGTATCCATCTCCCTTGGTTTCCCAATATACTCCGCTTGCATAAGTAGCAGTTGCTGAAGATGTTGTATAATCATCAGTTTCGCAAATAGTTATATCATCGCCAGCAAAAGCAACCGGCTGTGAATAAACCGTTACTGTGCGTGTTACCTCTTCTGCAGCATTACCGGCAGCGTCACTAACATTATAAGTAATGGTATAAACGCCAGGCACACTTGTATCAACAGGATTTACAACAACAATATTTTCAGTAATATCACCATCGCAATTATCTATAGCTTCAGCGCCGGCATCTTCATACTCATCGCCTTCGCAAAGTTCTATATTATCATCGCCAATAAGTGTAATAACTGGAGGTTCAGTATCATTAACAGTAATGGTCTGGACGCAAGAAGCGGTATTTCCATAAATATCAGTTACTGTCCAAGTTACTGTGCTTACACCAACTGGGAAGTAGAAATCTTGAGGAGCATTGTTGGTATATCCTTCAACACCGCAGTTATCATCAACTTGTGGCACGCCAAGATCTTGTACATAAGCTCCGCAATATCCAATATCATTAGGAACTGTAATATCGTCCGGGCATACTATTGTTGGAGGTTCATCATCGGTAACGGTAACTGTTTGTGTACATGTAGCTGTATTACCATGAATATCAGTTACTGTCCAAGTTACAATGGTTTCGCCCACCGGGAATGATTCTGGAGCATCATTTGTAACACCTTCTACTCCACAATTATCATCAACAACAGGTTCGCCAAGATCAGCTATTGTAGCAGAGCATAGACCTGCATCGGCTGTCTGTACTATATCTTCAGGACATTCGATTGTAGGAGCTTCATCATCGGTAACGGTAACTATTTGTGTACATGTAGCTATATTACCGTTAATATCACTTACCGTCCAGGTTACTGTGGTTACACCAACCGGGAATGTGTCTGGAGCGTCATTAGTTACATCATCTACTCCACAATTATCATCAACAACAGGCTCGCCAAGATCAGCTATTGTGGCAAAGCATTCGCCCTCATCGGCTGTTTGTACTATATCTTCAGGACATACGATTGTTGGCGGTTCATCTTCTGTAATGGTAACTATTTGTGTACATGTAGCTATATTACCATTAACATCGGTTACTGTCCATGTTACAATTGTTACACCCACTGGGAATGGTGTTGGAGCATTATTTATAACGGATTCTACACCACAATTATCATCAACAACAGGATTTTCAAGCATTTCTATTATAGCATAGCATTGGCCCTCTTCAACTGGCTCTTCTATATCATCCGGGCATACTATTGTTGGCAGTTCATCATCGGTAATGGTAACTGTTTGTGTACATGTAGCTACGTTATTATGAATATCAGTTACTGTCCATGTTACAATTGATACACCAACTGGGAATGTGGCTGGAGCATCATTAGTTACCTCAGCTATTCCACAATTATCGTCAACAACAGGCTCGCCAAGATCAACTGTAGCAGAGCATACGCCAGCATCGGTTGACTGTGCTATATCTTCAGGACATACGATTGTTGGCGGTTCAGTATCTATAACGATAACCATTTGTGTACATGTAGCTGTATTACCATGAATATCAGTTACTGTCCAGGTTACTGTTGTTATACCAACTGGGAATGTTTCTGGAGCATCATTTGTAACACCTTCTACTTCACAATTATCATCAACAGTAGGCTCGCCAAGATCGTCTATTGTAGCAAAGCATTCGCCCTCATCGGCTATCTGCTCAATAATATTTGGACAAGTAATACTTGGATCTTCATTATCTATAATGGTAACTATTTGTGTACATGTAGCTGTATTACCATGAATATCGGTTACTGTCCACGTTACAATGGTTTCGCCTACCGGGAAGAATAAATCTTCAGGAGCATTGTTGGTAGGTGTAACAACTCCGCAGTTGTCATCAATTACTGGATAACCAATATCTTCTATATAAGCTCCACATAATCCAGCATCATTGGATAGAGTTATATCATCCGGACATTCAATTGTAGGCAATTCATTATCAGTAACGGTAAGATCGAAAGTACACGTTGCAACATTTCCTGCTCCATCAGTTGCTGTCCAGATCACTGTATAATCACCAGGTTCAAATTGATAACCTTCAAGTGTAGCAAGGTCATTAATATTATTTATAATTTCCACATCACCTATGCAATTATCAAGTGCAACAGCATCAAATTCATCGCCATTTACAGTATAAAAACATTCGCCTGGGTCAGTAAATCTATCCTGATCAAGCACACAATCAATAGTAGGCTCTTCCATGTCTTCAACAACAACTTCAAAAGTACAAGTTAATGTAGCACATTCATTTTCAACTGTTACATATACAGTATGGGTACCAACTTCAAAGAAATAGGGTGAAGTAATCTCTTCGCCATTATATACGTAAGTAACGTTGATTGGCTCGGGCTCACCAGCAACTACAGCTTCAAATTCAACTTCTGCGCCGCATAACCCTTCATCATTATCAACAATAATATTATCCGGACAAACTAAAGTAACTTCTTCCCAAACTGTTATAATAGCTTTACAACGTGAGAGGAACTCTTCACCGGCAAAGCATCCGTTTGCATCTTCGATAGCAGTTACGACAACTTCATATACTCCGGGCTCATAAACTTGCGGTGCAGCAATATAGTCGCCGATTTCCAAATCAGTAACAACAATTTCAGGGCCGCTGTTAACGGTATAGGTAACAGTGTATGGCGCTGTACCACCGTAATAAGCATAAAGAGTTATTCCTATTTCGGTTCCGTAACAGTATTCAAACTCGGCATTCCAACCGGCTTCGATACCATTGAAACCAAAGCTGATCTTAGGTTCATCATTAACAAACAGAGTCATATCATCAGTAATTACAGCACCTACGCATTGTGGACTACCAATTGCCTCAATAGTTAATGTAACAAAACCTGATTTGCCAGGGAATGGAGTAAATGTTGGATTAACAACCGTCGGGTCATCAAATTCACCAAAATCAGCAGGATCGGCAGTCCAACGAATCTCTTCATAGTTTTCAGCAACAGCGTCTATAAGCTCGTATGATTCGCCTTCGCATATAGTTGCATCAGGACCGGCACTAACCACTGGATTTTTAATAATGAACACTGTCATATTATCAGCATCAGGATAAGTACATGGTTCGATGGGGAATGCTACTAAAATAAGTTCTACATAACCTAATTCAATATCTTCGGGACCAGGTGTGTATGTAGGATTAAGGATAAGCTTATTACTGAAAGTGCCGTCACCTTCACCAAGGAGTGCATAATCCCAGAATACGCCACTATGATTTTGAGCTGCTCCATCAAGTTGTACAATTTCACCTTCGCAAATTGTCTGATCCGGACCTGCATCAGCAATTGGGAAAGGCTGAATTGTAATAGTGATATCATCAGAATCGGAAACGGCACATGGATCACAAGGTATTGCTGTGAGTGTCAGAATTACTTGACCAGTAGCAATATCGCCATCACCTAATGTATAGGTTGCGGTAACTGATCCAGCATCATTAAATGTACCGTCGCCAGCGGTTGTCCATTCTGATCCACAAGCATTTAGAACAGCGCCTTCAAGAGGAACAGGAGTATTTGTCCATGGAGGTGTACAAAGTTGTTCGCAAACAGTTTGATCCTCTCCAGCGCTAGCTATTGGTAATAATTGAATATAAAGTGTCAATTCATCAGAAACATCGTCACAAGTTGCAAGACCCTCTACCTCAATTGTAAGAACAACACTTCCTGATTCTATATCTTCAGGACCTGGGGTATATGTTGCGGAAGCTAATCCAGGATCATCAAATGTACCATCGCCACTTGTTGTCCAAAGAATATCACCACCATTTTCAATCGTTGGGTTTAGAGTATAAGATCCATCTTCGCATATTGTAGCATCATCGCCAGCATCAACCACAACAGGTTTCTGGAAGCAAAGGTTCATAGAATCTACTGCAGTGATAGTACAAGGATCCAACGGAGAAACGTGAATGATAAGTTTTATACAGCCTTGTGGCCAATCAATTATAGCATTTGGCTGATAAGTTGGCTCTAGAATGGTTTCCCCAGGAGTAAAGGTTCCGCCACCAGTAGTGGTAGCCCACTGTATTGCAGCATAATTACCAGCTTCAACTAAATCGGTAAAATCAAAAACGTCACCTTCGCAAATAGTTGCTGATTCAGGAATAATATTAACATATGGCAATTGCTGAATACCAATCTCAATACATTCTTCAACGGGTTCGGTGCATGGACCTATAGGATATGCAGTAAGGCAAAGTACAGCATGATTATTTGCAATATCTTCAGGGCCAGGTGTATATGTTGCAGTTAATGATCCAACATCGTCAAAAGTACCATCACCTTCTGTTCTCCATTCAACAGACGTATAGTACAATACTTCAGTTTGATCAAGAAGTATCGAACCGTCTTCGCAAATTGTAGGATACTGACCCAATGTAATTTGTGGAGTTCTTTGGATTGTAAGGGTCATTTCCGGCTCGAGAACAGTTTCGCTACATGTGCCGCATCCGGCAACGATCATCTTAAGATGAACTTCACCCAATATCACATCCGCAGCTGAAGGAGTATATACTGGGGTTAAAATAGTCTCATCATTAAATTCTCCTGTTCCATCTACTGTTACCCACTGAATATTGCAAATATTCTCGCCTGTTCCTTCTAACTGGGCACCATCGCCTTCACAAATAGTCATATCGGGGCCAGCGCTTGCTATAGGTTCAGGATCGAAACAGAGTACCATTTTATCCAATACATACATGGTACATGGCTCAAGCGGATAGCCTATAAGTACAAGGGTTACACATCCTGCAGCCAAATCGCCAGGGCCAGGGAAATACTCAACTTCCTGACAGGTAAAATCAGGACATTCAAAATATCCATCTCCTGTTGTTGCCCACATTGTAAATGATACATTTTGACATTCACCTTGAATTATGGCAGTACCATTTGAACAGATAGTCATGTCTGGTCCAGCATTAACATAGGGTGAATGCTCAATATAAAGATTCATTGAACCTGATGCGCCATCAGTGCAAGGTTCAATAGGATCTACAGTTAAGGTAAGGGTAACAGTCTGCCCATCATATAAATGACTTGGGTTAAAGGTAGTTACTAATGCTGTAGCATCAGCGAATGTACCAGCATCAGCAGGATTTACCGTCCAAAGGTATGGTCCATTACTATTTTCTACAGTTGGATTCGTAGTATAAAGCTCATTAGAACATACGGTAGCATCTTCACCAGCAACAACTACAGGGAGCATCTGGAAGCATAACTCCATAAAGTCTTCTGCCGAAACAATACATGGATTAATTGCCTCTGCAGCTACACCTAAGGTAATACATTGTTGAGGATAGTCAACAGTGGGACTTGGGCAATATTCCGGTTCTAGAATATTTTCATCATCATATTTACCACCTCCATTAGTTGTAAACCACTGAATTCTACTATAATTTGAAGCCTCTACTAACCCTTCAAAGTTCATGCATTCCTCTTCGCAAATGGTATAAGAGTCAGGAATGATATTAATTGAGGGTTCTGCTTGAAGGAAAATTGAAGTTACTGAAACAACTTGATCACAAGCTTCCTCAACATGAACAGTTAATGTAAAGGTAATCAAACCGCAATTTTCAAGATCATTCGGACCAAAAGAATAAGTAGGTTGTGCAATGGCAGGATCATCAAAAGAACCATCACCTGTGGATGTCCATAGGATTACCCTTGTAATGTCAATATCAAAATAAGGGAATGTAGCTTCATCTGGTGGATACCAACTATCAAATTCAACTACAGCGTTATCAAATGTATAGGTCGCAGTTTCGGCTGTTACACATAGTTCAGCTGGGTCTCCTGCAAACACATTTGTTGGCTCTACAAAGAAAAGGTACATAAAATCTTCGTCAGCCACCTCACAAGGATCAATAGCTGAAGCAGAAACTCCTAATATAACATAGCGCTGTGGTAAGTCAACAGTTGGTGAAGGATTATAAGTAGGTTCCAGCACGATTTCATTTGGCGTATAAGTACCTCCTCCATTGGTTGTAAACCACTGAATCATATCATAATTTTCAGCTTCCACCTTTCCGGTAAAATCGTAATTTTCGTCAAAACAAACGAAATCATAATCAGGAATGATATTGATGGATGGAGAAGCCTGAAAATCAAAGGTAACTGATTCAGTAAGCTCGCCACACTCTAAGGTTACAACAGTTAAAGTGAGCTCAACGCCTGCTAAGTCAGCTTCGCTAGGATAATAAACAGCATTTGCAATAAATGCATTGTCGAAAGTACCTGTGCCATTTGTTGCCCATAATAAAGAGAGGTGTGTTGGCACGACAGGATCAAGTTGAATTTCTAAACCTGGAACGGCGCAAAGTGTTGCATCATCGCCGGCTGAAAGATTAGAAACCTGTACTGTAACAAAAGCTTCGGCAGTCAATAAGCCTGAAGTTGCTACGACTTTAAAATTTGTCGTCTTGTCAACATAAACGACAAAAGTTTCACCAGTTCCAAGGCTAGTTCCGTTGTCAAACCACTCCCACGTATCAACAGGGTCACCAGCAAGTAGGGTTCCGGTTAATGTAACATCAGCGCCCGATCCGCATATTAATGTAGGATCGGCACTGGCTGCGATAGAAAAAGTTGGTCCCATCAAGCTGATAACTTCAGTAAAACCAAAAACAGTAAATGTTTCTGGTCCATCTAATTCAGCTTCACACCAGAAGTCATCTCCGCCGACATGAGCACGCCACAGGAATGACTCCATTGGGTCAAAACCATCTTTTTCAGATGTAGTAGGGTCATTTCCAAAAGCAGAAAAAGCATCTACAATATATCCGCTAGTTCTCTGCTTGGCAAGAAAAACATATTCCCCTTCTTTCAACCATTGCTGCATACACTCCTTGAAGTAAATCTTCTCCTTAACCATCTTGTGGAACCGGAACTTCACTCTTACCTGGAAGTACCTGAGAACCTGCCAACCCTTGAATACAATATTCAAGCAGGATTGACGGGCTTAATCATTGAAACGAAAAGGATACTACTGATGAAATTTAATATGTACATGCCCACCCGAATCGTTTTTGGAAGCGGCCGCCTCAATGTGCTCCATAAACAAAAGATGCCCGGTAAAAAAGCTTTGATCATTATCTCAAGCGGGAAATCAGTCCTGAATAATGGGGCGCTTTCCCGTGTAGAGGCAGAGC
>ERZ1026800.858-NODE-858-length-22750-cov-3.204924_pt1 | contig 22750 bp, 17 predicted proteins | sample MGYA00520873_ERZ1026800 | MGnify/ENA primary metagenome ERZ1026800 (study PRJEB33270, sample SAMEA104284475) | anaerobic digester metagenome | biome: Anaerobic digester microbiome; feature: mesophilic sludge digester; material: Anaerobic digester biomass | place...
CGTATTACAAAATCTAGGGATTTCTAACGAGGAAATTACAGCTCTAAGCGCGCCAAAAGTCACCGCCACTTCCATGGTAAATGTGGCGGAAGAATATTTACGTTCACACCAGAACCTCAGTAGTCAAGTGGAGGGAAGGTTGGTTTACCTCTAAGAGAATGAACTCAGATAAAGCTCATTTTCGAGGGCAAGCCTAATTTGTAGACTTGCCTTTTTCCGTTGACAGCCTGCCCCTTTACCTCTAAACTTAAGCCATGCTTGCTCATGTGCTTTCCTGCGCCGTTATTGGCTTGGACGGAGTCATTATTGATATCGAAGTCGATTTCGGGCAAGGCTTACCGCACATGGCTATCGTCGGTTTGCCAGATGAAGCTGTTAAAGAAAGCCGTGAGCGTGTCTATTCCGCCATTAAAAATGCTAACCTCGCCTACCCGCGCAAACCCATAACTGTCAACTTAGCGCCTGCTTCTGTGCGTAAGGAAGGACCTTCCTTCGACTTGCCCATCGCTGTGGGGGTGTTAATTGCTGGTGAACAGATTAATCAAGAAGAAATTGAAGGCGCACTCGTTGTCGGAGAGCTTTCTTTGGATGGTTCCGTTAGGCATGTGCGCGGCGTTCTTGCGATTGCGGCAACCGCCCGGCAGGAAGGCTTCAAGCGCCTTTACGTACCAGCTACGGACGCCGCAGAAGCGGCACTCATCCCCGATTTGGAAGTCATTCCCATTGAGACCTTAGCGGACTTATACGCACACCTCACCGGCACGCAGCCCATACCACCAGCCCAAACCGAACCTGTAGCACTCAGCGATCCGCCTGCAGCCCAAACGGATTTCAGCGAAATCAAAGGGCAGGAGCACGTCAAGCGGGCGTTGGAAGTGGCTGCTGCTGGCGGGCATAATGTGCTCATGTCTGGGCCGCCTGGAGCCGGGAAAACACTTCTTGCTCGTGCCATTACCTCCATTTTGCCACCGCTTAGCTTAGAAGAAGCGCTGGAAGTGACCAAAATCTATTCCATTAGTGACATGCTGCCCAGCGATACACCGCTCATGCGAGAGCGTCCTTTTCGCTCCCCGCATCACACTATCAGCCATGCCGGCTTGGTTGGCGGCGGCAATATGCCTCACCCCGGTGAAATCTCGCTGGCACATCGCGGCGTGCTCTTTCTGGACGAACTGCCCGAATTTGGTCAGCGCATCCTCGAAGTGCTGCGCCAACCTATTGAAGACAAACGCGTAACCATCAGCCGCGCGAATGGCACGCTCACCTTCCCAGCCAATTTTATGCTCATCGGCGCCATGAACCCCTGCCCCTGCGGCTACTATGGCGATACCCAAAAACAATGCACCTGTTCCCCCAGTGCGATCACAACTTACCAAAAACGCATCTCCGGACCGCTGTTGGACCGTATTGACATGCTCGTGCACGTCCCGCGCGTAGAATATCAAAAGCTGAGCAGCGCGCGTTTGGGCGAATCTTCTGCGGATATTCGGCAGCGCGTGGTCAAAGCGCGCGAGAGGCAAGCCAAGCGTTTCGCAGGCACCGAGTTGTTTTCGAATGCGGATATGACCCCAGCAGAAGTGCGCCAATATTGCGTACTGGACGCTGCTTCGCAAGCGCTGATGCAAGTGGCAATGCGCCAGATGCAACTAACCGCGCGTGGTTACCATCGTGTGCTCAAGCTTGCCCGCACCATAGCAGACTTAGCCGGCAACGAAGCCATCACTCAGGTCCATCTGGCTGAGGCTTTGCAATATCGCGCCAAAGAGTTTGAGTTCTAATCTAGATCTCTAATTAACACTATAATAACCACCATAGAAGAAAGGAGCACAATGAAAACGATTCAATTAGGTAAATCGGAGCTGCAGGTGCCGGTCATTGCGGTGGGATGCATGCGCATCCAAAAATTAGACCAAACTGCTGCAGAAAAGTTCATTAGGAGCGCCCTTGAAATGGGCGCTAATTTCTTTGACCATGCCGATGTCTATGGCAATGGCGCTTGCGAAGAGCTGTTTGCCAAAGCCATTGGTATGACCCCAGCTCTGCGTGAGCAGATGATCCTGCAATCTAAGGTCGGTATTCGCCCGAATATGTTCGATTTTTCCAAAGAGCACATCTTGGAAGGCGTGAATGGCTCGCTCAAGCGGCTGCAGACAGAGTACCTCGATATCCTCTTGCTGCACCGCCCCGATGCACTCGTCGAACCCGAAGAAGTCACCGAGGCTTTTGACATCCTGCACTCCGCCGGCAAGGTGCGCTACTTTGGCGTTTCCAATCAGAAACCGATGCAGATCGAGCTTCTGCGCAAGTATTTACACCAAGATATTCAGTGCAACCAGCTGCAACTTAGCATCCCACACTCGCAGATGATTTCCAATGGGATTTACGTCAATATGGAAAATGAGGGTGCCATTGACCGTGACGGGAGCATCCTGGATTATTGCCGGCTGAACCAAATCACTATCCAACCTTGGTCGCCTTTCCAATATGGCTTCTTTGAAGGTGTGTTCTTAGATAACCCCAAATTCCCGGAACTCAACAAGGTTATTAATCGTATTGCTGCTGCACATGGCGTTTCGAATACCACGATTGCATTAACCTGGCTGCTGCGCCATCCTGCCAAAATGCAGCCGGTCACCGGCACGATGAACATCAACCGGCTGAAAGATTGCGTCAAAGCAGCTGACGTCTCCCTCAGCCGTGAAGAGTGGTATGAGATCTTTATTGCTGCCGGGAATAAACTGCCATAATCAATAATAAGACACCAAACGCTGAGTTTGCCTTGGTTTGAGGGTTTATTGCGTAACTATTAAAGCCAAAAAAATAGATTTGAAAAATCGTCAATGTTTGGCGTTTTACTGCTATAATAGATTCAAATCCCCGGTTCATTTACTTTAGGAGGGTACCATGAAAAAAGCGCTAGTTATTAGCTTACTTGTTTTTAGTTTTATTCTCTCGAGTTGTTCTTCCCCATCTTCACCGACTCCTCAAGTTGACTATCAATCAACAATAACATCTTACGCGGTCGCTGGAACCATGTTAGAGAAAGATAATGAATATCTCACTTCTGAAAACCAGAGACTTACTGAGGAAAATACCGCATTGCAAGAGCAGGTCGCTCAACTAAAACAACAGCCTACTCAAGACCCTGGGTTAGAACAATCATTTAAACAACTGCAGGCAGATAATGCAGCGCTTAACGAAACAATAAAAGTATATGAAGATATATTTTATGGCAAATATGAAGATAAAAACGATTTAATGGTACTTTGTCCGGGTGCTGAAAAAATTAGTTTTAATTATTCTGATAGCAATCCAATGCTAGATGAATTAATAAATTACATATCAACAGTTTATCAGATTGATATTAATGAGATTACCACTAACGATCAAAAATTATGGAGTGATTTTGACGATTTATTTGTAATGATTGAATATCCTCAGGTAAGTGATCCTTATTTAATTATATTTGAGAGAGAAAAAAATAATACTCATAACGCTGTCTTTTCCATCAGTTTTCAGTGTTATATAGATTTTCCTTTTCTTGAAGAAAAGTTATCGAAGTAAATGCAAATAATTAATAAATACGATATAAGGTGAGTAAAAATGAAAAAAATACTGATTCCTTGTCTTTTAGCAATTTGTATCATATTAACAGCGTGTTCCTCCCAACCCTCGCCCACGCCGCAAGTCGATTATCAGGCTACGGTCACTGCGTATTCAGTGGATATTGCCTCATTGACGTGGGAGAAGCAAAAGCTTGAAGAGGAAAATGCCGAATTAAAGGCGCAGATCGAGGAATTGAAAGCGCAGCCTGCTCCCAACCCGGAGGCAGAACAAACCATTGCCCAATTAGAGGCTGATAAGGCTGCTCTTGAGCAACAACTCGCCGAGCTCCAAGCGCAGCCGGCAGAAGGTGACGAACTGCTCACTCAAGTTTCAAACGCGATGATGACCATGCGCGCCATTTTTTACGGTGGTGAAGAAGGCGAAGGTTTGAAAGTTTTATGTCCAGATGCAGAAAGTAACGATTTTAATTACTCCAGCATCGATGCAATAACGTCAGAGTTGAAAGAGTATCTTATCAGCGAATATAACGTCAGTGAAAGTGACCTTACCGTAACTTACGATACTTTTTGGAAAAATTATGATGATTCGATGGTTAATATTGAGACTCCAAACTGGTACGCGCCTTACGTGGTTATATTTGGTGTAGAAGAAGATGAGACTTTTAATGCCGTTTATGATATATCTAATCAATGTTATTTAGACTTCCCCAAACTCGAAGAAAAGCTCTTAGAGGTAAGAGGGAATTAGTTTAGAGCAATCACGCTTCTTTCACAAAAACAGACAGGCAAAGTCAACTTAGGCTTTGCCTGTTTTTGTCGGATATCAGCTTGAAAATGTCCTTAATCCATCCTCGTTTATAATCAGGGTATGCCAAGAACGATAAATGGGCGCCAGTTTCAGTGGCAGCTCCTGGAACAAGTGGGCAAAGGCGATGCCGGCGAAGTATTGCGCGTGCAAGCCCAACCAGGCAGCCTGACCGCTCTAATGAAGCGACCAGTTCAAAATGCCTCTGGCGGTACGATCTTACGCCAAGCAGTACAAATTGAAAACGAAGGTCAGATTCTTGCTAGCCTCAACGGGTTAGATGCCAGCCGTAATGGTTTGCTGGTGCACACACCCCTCTTGCTCGATCAAAGCATCCCAGGAACCACACAGACCGCTTCTCTCTTCATCGTGAGCGAAGAAGTACCTGGTGTCGCCATCTCCAGCCTCCTCAAGCAACAACTCCAAGAAGACGTCTCCCTCTCGCATGTGCTGGTGTTGCGGGTACTCTCCGGGCTCTTTTTGCTGCTCGAACGTGTGCACGAGCATGGAATCGCTTGGAACGACGTCAAAATGGAACATATCTTTTGGGATGAAACCAGCGGAAGACTATCGTTTATTGACTGGGGGAATGGTTTATTCCTGTCTGCTCAATCCCCAACCAATGGTCAGGACCCAGCTTGGTTGGACTACCAACAGTTCATCAGCGAGGGTAACCTGCTGCTTAACCAAATCGCGCCTGAGCTTATCGCAGAGCTGGATTGGCCTGCCAGTGCAGCTCAATTGACAAAAGAAGACCTTACCCAGCTGCAGCTGCGCACGGAATACTTGCTCAGCTCACTATCCATGCGCGTGATCGACTATCAAGTTCTCTTCCGCAAGCAGGTGCAATCTATCCATAACCTGGATGAACTTAGTGCCCTGCTCGAGCTCCTGAATTCCCTCGAAGCGTTAGGTGTACTTATTGATAAACAGACTGCATTGGAAGCAATCCAAAGCTTAGCTGTAGATTATGCAATAAAACAAAGTTTTACCTCACTCAACCAGTTGCTTGCACTACTCAAACAATACTTGCCAGCTGATTTCGGTGACGTCTGGAAGACGACTGATTACCTTTTGAGGCTTACAGATGCTCATCAGAGCCCATTTTATACGGAACTACTCACTCGTGTACTTTCAGCAGATTGGGCTGGTGCCCTTTGGTTGCTTGAGGGTATTCGCGAGCAAACCAATAATTCAGCGCGGCTAAATGCATTGCAAAGTCAGATGCGTAAAGCTGCTAATATACCTAGTGCTTATGCTTCACCTATCTACGACCTCCTCATCCCTCTCAGAGATGAGGTGCATCTCCAGCTTATTCACCGGCATACCTCTCAGGATGCAAATGATTCGCTTACCAAAGAGCTGGAGCGTTTTTCAATGCAACTTGACGCTTTGCTCGCTAATTGGCACGAACTTGGCAGTGGTGAAATTTTAGGAGACAAATTGCTCACTCTCCGGGAGCTCCTACGCTCTCCAGCAGTTGGCTTGCTCTCCATACCCCGAGAGCTGCCCAAAGCTTTGAACCTGCTGCTTTCCAAGCTGCGCGAGTTTTTCGCTGCCTGGTCTGAAGGTGAACTTGAGACGTGCCGGCAAGCCTTGCGGGAGCTGTTCTTGCTGGAGCCTTCCCTAACTTATCTCCATTCCATTGATGTGGAAATCAGCGCCCTAGAGGGCTGGATGGATAAACTTTTTGCAGGTCCCGAACCTGGAGAGACGCTGACGCATTTCGCGGAGGAACTTCAAGCAAATAAGCCCCGTGTGGCTGCGCTGCTCAGCCAACCAGGCTGGCTGGGCAGCTTATATGCCTGTGTAGAAGTCCTGCAGAATGCTACGGATATCGATACAGTGCGCGCGCAAGCCCAACGGGAAAACTGGCCAATCACGTGGATTGATTATAGTTACATCACGATTGAAGTGCCTCAGGAATTAGGTTCAAAAGTGAGATTGAATGCAGCACAAGCCGCTGCTTTGCAAGGTTTCCATGAAGCCCTGCGGTTGAATCAAGATTTAACCTCAGCCTTACAAGCGGTGCACACAACCTTACCCCAATTTTATGTACTTTACCAGGCGTTAGCACAGGCTTTTGAATCTATTTATAGCATCTTGCCGTTCCAACCAAAAGCCATTGAGCTTTCAACATTCCCACAGCAAGATAGAACTAATGTAGAGGAGGCATTAGCGGTGCTGACCGCTTTACAAAGCTGGAAAGCCGCAGACCATTCCGAAGTCCTGACTCTTCCTGAAGGTTTAAGCCACTGGCAGATTATCCAAGAAGCTCAAATTGCTCAGCAACTCTGGCAGAAGCAGCTCCTGCCGGCGATTCAAGCTATCCGCCATCGCGAGTGGGAGAGTTTGGAACTTTCATCAACAACCCAGCTGCCCGAGGTATTTGTCCAAGCTTGCGCTTACCTCAGTAAATTCGCTTCACAGTGGCAGCGTATATCCGAGAGCGGCATTTACCCCGAGCTTACGCGTGAGCTGATTTTCTTAGGCGATCAAGCACAAGAGCTGTTCTTTACGTTTTGGCAGCAGCTTGAGCAAACCTCAAACGCTGCCTTGCGTTGGTTGGTTTTAACGCATCAGTCGCTATTCAGCAGCGTCAACCAAGCTTTATTGCAGATTTCCCGTCACTTAAGAGAGTTAGCGAGAGCTCTAGATGTAATCAACCAAGCGGACTTAGCCGCCTCGCGGTTAGCCCGCACAAGCTCAGGGGATATCATGTTTTCCCTCGCCCAGCTCGCGGCACTCATTGAGCCTCGAGACGAACCATCAGCGCGCTTGCAATTATGGCAGGAGCAATACAACCAGCTGCTGAAGCAGAATAACTGGCAAGCGTTTAGGCAAGCGGTTCAAGACTTAGATGCTCTACATCCTTTATTGCCTTGGGCAAATGAGCTCGTCTCTCGGGACATCGACATCTTCACTGCCTTCCCTAACCAAAAATGGTAGAATAGGCAGCGCAAACGGAAAGACTATGAAAGAACAAAAATTAGATGCCCGTAATGGGCTTTATTTAGCTGAACCTCTAGACACCTGGCTTAGCGCTGGTCAGCATGACTATGCAATCCCTGAAGCTGCCGGCTCCAGCGCCCGTGTGTTCCTGCTCAAAAGCGCTAACGGCGAGCGCCCCTTCAAGCGTGAGCCTGCCTTTAAGGTGATGCGCCATGATAAATTGGCTTACGCTAAACCACTCTTCTTGGAAGAGTACCGTATTCTAGCTGGCTTGCAAGGACTAAACAACCTAACGCCGATGCTGGCTGCCGGCTACCTAAAACCCGATTCAGGTACGGCTTGGCCCGCTGAAATTGCCCCGCTCTCCAAAGACTTAGTGCGGCAAGCTGAAGCAGCCCACATCACTGGCACACTGATCTTCTTCGAACCAGATGAGATCGAAGACCTCTTAGCAGAATATGAGCAGCGCTTAGCCGATGGTTGGCTGCCTTTCGTCGTGCTCGAGCGGCGCTGGGAGGATAACCTTTACATGCTTAGCGATGCTGGCTACACACGCGGCAATTTCGTCCATAACCTGACGATGAAACAGGTCCTGGATATTGCTTTGCAAATCACAGACCTGATGGAAGCAGCGCATCAACGCGGTGCGACTTATTTAGATCACAAACTGTTGCATTACTATTGGAATGAACCCCGCCAAAAGGTGATCATGGTGGATTGGAACATTGGGCATTGGCAGCCAGAAAAACTCCAGCCTGAGGTGCAACAATTTGATCTGCTGCAATTTAGTGCCCGTGCACTTCACCACTTATTCACTGGCAGGCAAGCACCCGGTTCCGTTGCTGTTGGACCTAACCGCCCAGAAGATATCGCTAATTCCCCTCGCCACTTCGAAGCCTCCTATTCTTATGAAGTCCAACGGCGCCTGAATAACGAGGAAATGCGCTTTTTGGAAGCAGCCTTAGATGGCGCCTTTAAGAGTGCTGCAGAAATGCACGCGCAGTTAGAAGTCCTTTATAACAAACGGCTATAATCACCCATACTACGTAAAAAACTGAAAGGAGCCCTCAATGATTCAAGATCTCATTGACCAGGCTAATAACATCCTGAACCAAGCTAACCCTAGCGACGAAGAGTTGCTCCAAGCCGAGAATGCGCTCTCAACTTATTTAGAGGCATTGGCAACGCGCCGAATCGTTGATGAAGTCGACCTCGAAGATGTGGACGAGGCTAATCGCCTGTTACGTGAGCTGCGCCGTGAGCGCAGCCGGCGGGTTGCGAGCAGCCCAGAAGCGCCTCAACCTGCCAGCAAAACCGGTGGTACACCCACTGAGCCACCAGCAGAGAATAGCCCATCCCGCCCAACGCCTACTCGCAGCCCAGATCTGGGTGACGAAGATAGCAGCGATCCATTACGCAAGTTTTTTCAATCCAGCCACGACCCAGAAGCTGAACGCCTGATGGATGAAGCCGAGGAGGCTTTTTACAAAGGCAATTATCAAGCTGCAATACCTCTCTATGAGAAGGTGCTGCAGTTGGAACCAGGCTGGACACGCGCAGAAGAGCATCACGCTGAAGCTGAAGAATATCTGCGCTCAGGCAATATTCCTTCTGTAGCCCTGCCACCAGAGGCAGGTAAAGCTTATGGAAAAGCCCAAAGCGCAGCCAGGGTCTTCCGCTACAAAGTAGCCTTGGATTACCTTGATGAGGCTTTCGAACACTTGGAGGAAGCCGGCATCAAGCGCTGGCGCGAGGGCGAAGAGCTGCGCCATGACCTAGAAAATCAGATGCAAGCCTATGACGTCTACAAAGAAGGCTTGAACTTGCTCGCCCAAGGAGAGTTAGTCGCAGCCTTAGGCAAGATCCAAACCGCAGCAAGCGCCGTGGCGATTCCAGAATACATCGATAAAGCTGCCGAGGTCAAGGGCGACATCGCCATGCTAGATGAGGTCAGCGACATCGTCAGTATGAGCGGCAAGATACCCCCGAATAAGCTTGCCGATGCCAAAAGCAAGTTAGAGCGTTTACGCATGAAATATGGCAGCCTTGCACAAATTGGGCGGTTGCAAAACCGACTGGATTTACTTATCCCGGCTGCCACCCAAAATCTGCTAGATAATACCCAGCGCCTCAAAGAAGAAGCTGCAAAAGCTCCTACCTTAGCAATAGCTCTACAGAAAATTGCCGGCGCACGGGAAAACCTCGATCTTTTGCGTCAGTTAGATGCCTATGATGCGCAAAGCTTGGCACTGGAAAACGAAATCAGTGCACTGGAAACTGAAATCAATAACGCTCAGGATGAAATCGAGCGTGCAAAAGAGGCGCTTGAAACTGGCAGCCGCTTTTTTGCTTTAGATGCTTATCGCATCAGCCGTAACGTGCGCAAGCGCTTCCCTAATGACCCACAAGTGCTCGCTCTCAAGCGCGGGCTCACCCCCACTTATTTCGTGGCTGGTGGTGGATCAATCATCATTATCATTCTCCTGGGGTTTCTGATCAGCTTCGCAGCGCGCAATATTAGCGCTTCGATTTACGCCCGCAATTTAGCCCGCACTCCAACCGTTACCTATACCCCCACAGTAACGCTAACCCCCACGGTTACGCCCACGCCAACCAAAACTCTGACGCCCACTCCGGATTACTCACCAACGCCTACGCGCACTGCCACACCTACACCTGTCGTTATGGTAGTCACCCTTCGCGACGTCTATGCTCGCAGTGATTGTTACGCTGGTTATAAAGCTACCGGGTTGATCCCCCAAGGCACAACGTTGACGCTCCTGCCGATGGCAGAACGTCGTTTCGATGAGTTCAACCGCGAATGCGTCCTGGTAGAATTCCGCGGGAGTGATTTTGCCATTATCGGCTATGTGTTAATGGCAGATGTAACTGTTCAGTAAAGCCCGAAAATTTGTTAGTCCCGGATTTTTGTCTGTAGTGTACAGGAATCCGGGATTTTCTTTTTCACAGCGATATAATCAGTCATTATTAGGTCTATATGAACGCCCTAGAACAGTCTTACCAGGAATCTTTAGATTTTATTTACAGCTTTGTCGACTTCAGTATGAAGCGGCACGTAGATGACAGTCATCATTTCTTTAAGCTTGACCGCATGCGCAAGTTTGCTGAGCTGCTAGATAACCCCCAGGATAACTACCCCAGTATTCACGTCACTGGGACTAAAGGGAAGGGTTCGGTCGCCTCGCTCTGTGCCAGCGCCCTGCAAGCCGCTGGTTACAAGGTGGGTTTATATACATCACCTCATCTGCAGGAGTTTACTGAACGCATCCAAATCAATGGTATGGAAATCGATAAAGCCGAGCTCGTTGCTTTGGTGAACCGTCTGCGCCCGCTTACCCAACAGGTGCCCGAAATCACCACCTTTGAACTCACTACGGCTTTAGGTTTCCTTTACTTCGCTGATCAGCAAGTCGATATCGCTGTCATCGAAGTGGGGCTTGGAGGCAGATTAGACGCTACCAATATCATCAACCCCTTGGTTTCGGTGATTACCCCCATTTCCTATGACCATCGCGCTGTCTTGGGCGATACGCTTACAGAAATCGCTTACGAAAAAGGCGGCATCATCAAGCCGGGTAAGCCTGTGGTGCTTTCCCCGCAGCAACCCGAGGCTGAAAAGGAATTGTTGCGCATCGCGGCAGAGCGCGAGGCACCCATTACACAGGTTGAGAAAGCCTACACATACACCGAGGTCGCACACAACCTCGATGGACAAGAGATGATTATCACCCGCCGGCTCACGAATAACGCTAACGCTCCCCTTTCGTTAGCAGCGGAACCACTAAGGCTCCATTTGCCCCTCTTAGGCATGCACCAAGTACAGAACGCGGCGACTGCCTTTGCAGCTTTGGATATTATTGCCCAAAATGGCATGGCGCTCTCCCCTCAAGCAGTAGCCCGAGGGTTTGCCCAAGTTACCTGGCCAGCTCGGTTCGAAATCTTGCGCAAAGAGCCGCCGCTGGTCATTGATTCAGCACACAATGGTGATTCTATGCGCAGGCTGCGCCAGACATTGGACGAGTACTTCCCAGGCAGGGCTTTTATCCTGATTTTCGGCGCTTCAGCAGATAAAGAGCTCGATGATATGTTCCGAGAAATCTTGCCTCGGGTTGAAAGTGTGATTACCACACAATCCGTGCACCCACGCGCTGCAAATCCACAAGAACTCGCTAGGCGCATTGCTCCATACAACGTTCCTGTTCAGGCAATCAACCCCGCCGAAGCTGCCTTATCAAAAGCCTTGGAACTTGCTGGAAGTGAGAAGGGAATCATCGTTGCCGGCAGCATTTTTATTGCCGCTGCTATACGTTCTATATGGAAAGCCATTCCAGAAAAACAAGTTTATTAAAGGTTATAATTTCTTCAAAACCCACAAGTCTTAAGGAGTTTTATTTTAGCGTGGATCGAGACCAATTTTTTAACCCATTTAAAGGCAATGCACCTTTCAATTTAACTAAATTTGCCAGCGTTGGCAGCCTTAAAAATATCCACCCACGAAAACCGAATAAGGATGGTTACATCAAAGGTCCAGCAATCGATCTTGAGGACATTATTTTGCTGCCGCAATCTTTAGCCCCCTTAATATTAAATAACAATGAATTACTTAATTTTCTTCAAGACACGTATGAGCACAATCAGACCATCTTTGGTCTGTTTACCGACCCCGAAAGTCCAGCAGAAAGCCCCCTCTTTCTTGATATTGCCGTGGAGTTGGCTATTGGGAGCATCATTGAATTAGATTCCGATCGTTATAGTGTTCTCTTTCAGGTTCTCCGCCGTGTCCAATTTGTAGAAATCGCCGTAAAAGGTGACCAGGTCATCCTTACCGCGCTGCCTATCCGGCATCGCTATCGTCAGACAGAGCATCTGACCGCACTCAAACGTTTGGTTATCGACCAATTTAGAGAATATGTTGACCTCGTCGATTTTATCAGCGACGATGTCTCTCGTTATATCGAAGACACCGACGATCCCGACGATCTCGCGGATTTCATCGCCTCGACCATAGACCTCCCATATTCCGCGCGGGTTGCTTTTCTAAAAGAAACCAATGGGGTTGAACGTTTGAATATGCTCTTACGTACCCTCACCAGCGAAATCAATATCCTTAAGTTGGAAGAAGATATCAACAATCAGGTTCAATCCGAGCTCGACCGCTCCCAACGGGAGATTTACATTCGAGAACAGATTTCTACGCTTCAAAAAGAGCTCAATGATGGCAAACCGGTTGACCCTGCATGGCAGGAGCTCGCTGATCGGGTCGAAAAGACAGCTCTTCCGCCAGAAGCAAAGGAAGCTGCCACAAAAGAACTGGAACACTTGGCTGGGATTAGCTCCCTCTCGCCAGAGAGCAGCATGATTGAGTCTTACATCGAGTGGCTGTTAGACTTGCCTTGGACAACGGAAACAACCGATAACTTAGATATCATCCACGCCCAACAGGTTCTCGACCAAAACCACTACGGGCTGAAAAAAGCCAAAGACCGCATCTTAGAATATCTAGCTGTACGCAGCCTCAAACCCAAGGTCAGCCGGCAGCCGATTCTTTGCTTTGTTGGTCCACCTGGGACGGGTAAAACCTCCTTGGGGAAGTCAATTGCTGAAGCTTTAGAGCGCAATTTTGTGCGCGTTTCCTTGGGCGGCGTGCACGACGAAGCCGAGATTCGCGGGCATCGGCGTACCTACCTGGGCGCCTTGCCTGGCCGCATCTTACAAACGATGCGCAAAGCCAAAACCATCAATCCTGTCTTCATGCTCGATGAAATTGACAAACTCAATGCGGATTTTCAAGGCGACCCATCCGCTGCGCTCCTCGAAGTGCTGGACCCTGAACAAAATTATGCCTTTTCGGATCACTACCTTGAGGTGCCTTATGATCTTTCGAAGGTACTTTTCATTACCACAGCCAATACAGTTGCATCGATTCCGCCAGCTCTCCTAGACCGTATGGAAGTGATCGAATTCCCGGGGTACATCGAAGAGGAGAAAGCTGCCATTGCAAATCAATTCCTCATCCCAAAGCAACTGCTCGAAAACGGGTTGGATGAAGAAGCGATTCACTTTACGCCTGAAGCGCTGCACCTCATCATCGAAGGATATACCTACGAAGCTGGGGTGCGTAATTTAGAACGTGAAATTGGGACTGTGCTCCGCAAGATTGCCCGGCTCAAATCTGAGGGGAAACCCCTGCCTAAAGAGATCCTGCCTGAGCAAATTTCGGATTACCTCGGTCCGCAAGAGTTTTACCCCACCGTTGCAGAACAAGCTGATGAAATTGGATTGGCTACGGCTATCGCTTGGACGGAAAACGGCGGCGAGATAATGCCCATCGAGGTGCTGGTAATCGACGGTAAGGGCAATTTACAGATTACCGGCCAGATTGGCGATATTATGCAGGAATCCGCCCAGGCAGCTCTCTCCTACCTCAAATCCAAAGCCGAGATCTTCCAGATACCTGAGGGATTTTTTGAGGACGTCGATCTCCATATTCACGTTCCCGAAGGTGCCATTGCCAAGGATGGACCAAGCGCTGGCATTACTATCGCTACAGCGCTCACTTCTGCGGTGCTGGGCGTACCGGTAAAGCATGACGTTGCGATGACTGGAGAAATCACCTTGCGGGGGCGTGTGCTGCCGGTTGGCGGCATTCGCGAGAAAGTCTTAGCCGCGCATCGCGCCGGCATCAAGACAGTTTTACTTCCGCGTAAGAATGAAAAAGATCTCGCTGAAATTCCACAAGCGGTCCTCAAAGAGTTAAACCTTGTCCCGGTTGACCATATGGATCAAGTTTTAGCGCAAGCCTTAGCGGACCAGCCTATCAATAAGCAGATGAAGCCGCCCAGCAGAAAAGAAAAAAGAAAAAGCGCTCCTTCAGCCGAAGAAGCGCCTGAATAAATCTTAGGATTAAGCTTTATTTCTCGTCTTCAACAGGCGGAGTGAGTTCCTGGCTTGCCTGCAAGGTTTTTATGCCGTTGCGCACTTGCGTCAGAATGCGGTTCAATTCACCCTCCAGGTTGGTGAGCGTTTCGATTACGTAACGGTCGGCGTCTAACTGCGTCTGGGCAGCTTCCTTGCGCGCCTGGTCTATTATTTGATCAGCCTTCGCCTGCGCAGCAACATAAATATCGCTCTTTTCAATCATTTTCTCACTGCGCTCACGTGCCAAGGCTAATGTACGGTTAGCTTCTTCCTGAGCCTGAGCTAAGATGCGGTCTTTTTGGGCAATAATTTGCTGCGCTTTTTTAATATCATCGGGAATGGAGATGCGCATCTGATCAATGATATCCATAAAAGAATCCTCATCCACAACCACACTGCGGCTCAGTGGGATGGGTTTGCTATTATTGAATAGCTCTTCTAAACGGTCAACTAAATGGAGGATATCCATGATGATCTCCTTTTATCGTAAATAACACCTCAATAAAGTTTATCATTATTTTTTATTATCCGTGCAGTTTTTATGCCTGATTTTCATAAACCAGAAAATAAAGAAAGTGTTTTTCAATCCTTGAGTGAAGAGGTTGGCACGACGGTCTGGTTATCACCCAAATCTTTGAATTTCGCTTTTAACGCTCTCTGCACAAAACCTGGTACCATGCTGGAAACATCACCATCCAAAGCCGCAATCTCTCGAACGGTTGAGGAGGATAAAAAAGTATGCTGTTCATCAGTAATTAAGGCAATGACGTCAATATCCGGATCTAAGCGTTTGTTGGCTAATGCCATTCTGAATTCGTATTCAAAATCAGAAAAGACGCGTAAACCACGCACGATCGCTTGCGCCCCAACCTTGCGTGCAAAGGAAACAGTCAGTTCACGATAACCCAGAACGCTAACGTTGGGTAAGCCGTCCATAGCCTCTTTCACCAAAGCTATGCGTTCCTCTGGTGAAAACAGCAGCGTTTTAATCGGTTTATCATAAACTGCAACCACCACTTCAGAAAATAACAGCGAAGCCCTTCGCGCAATATCAATATGCCCAAAATGAATAGGGTCGAACGAACCGGGGAAAATTACTTTAGTCATTTAACTCACCTCTCCACGGCCAGGTAGTTCTGGCCAAAACTGATTGATCGCTGCTTTTAACGGCTGAAATTCAGTCGATCCAAGTTCAGGGTCAGCTGCATAAACTTGCTCAGCCAAGCTGCGGGCTTTCTGCAGCAAGTGAATATCGGCTAAGTTCGCCATGCGCAAATCGGGAAGACCTGCTTGTCGCGTTCCAAGGAAATCTCCTGGTCCGCGCTGACGCAGGTCTTCCTCAGCCAATTCAAAACCATCATTAGTTCGGGTCATCGCTGCTAAGCGCTCATTTTCAGCAGCATCTTCCCGCTCCGGAATAAGAATACAATAGGATTGCGCCTCTCCGCGCCCAACCCTGCCGCGGAATTGGTGCAGTTGCGCTAAACCAAAGCGGTCTGCTCCCTCAATCACCATTACAGTGGCATTGGGCACATCCACCCCTACCTCTACCACCGAAGTAGAGACCAAGATGTCATACTCTCCATTGCGAAAAGCCAGCATCACCGCATCTTTCTCTGCCGGCTTCATGCGTCCATGCACCAAACCTACTTTTAAGTGCGGGAAAACCTCTTCTTGTAAAGTTTGTTGTTCCTCCACGGCAGCTTTTGTTTCTTCATTCTCACCTTGCTCGACCAGTGGATAGATGATGAAAGCTTGGTGTCCCTGCCGAACTTGTTCTTCAATCAGTTCATACACATTCTGGCGCTCAAAAGGATAGGCAATGCGCGTCTCAACGGGGAGTCTGCCGGCGGGCATCTCATCCATCACGCTCACATCCAAGTCTCCAAAGATGGTTAGCTGTAAAGAGCGCGGGATCGGTGTGGCAGTCATTACTAATAAATGCGGGTTATTCCCTTTATTTCGAAGGGCAGCACGTTGCTCCACACCAAAGCGGTGCTGCTCGTCCACCACGACCATTTGCAAGTTCTGGAAGGTAACCGGCTCTTCAATTAATGCATGCGTCCCGACGAGCAGTTTAACAGTGCCGTCCTGCAATCCTTCCAAGATCTCACGCCGCTCCGCTAAGCTGGTATCCCCAGTGAGCAAGCGTACCTGATTTGGTTTGAGAAAAGCTGTCCCATTTTTGCCTGGCTGTGTGGTGAGTTTGAGAATAGTCTGGTAATGCTGTTCGGCTAAAATGCCCGTCGGTGCCATCAAGGCAGCTTGGGCACCCCCCTCAATCACGATGGACATACCTAAAACTGCCACGATGGTTTTACCAGAGCCAACATCGCCCTGCAAAAGACGGTTCATCGGATGCCGGCTGGCAAGATCTGCGCGGATCTCAGCGATTGCCCGTTTTTGCGCGTTGGTAAGAGCGTACGGCAGGTTTTCAATTCGCTCTGTTAACCACCCATCCTCCACAATATAAGGAGTGCCTTCTAAGCCTTGCCATTGGCGTTTCTGCTGGATCACACCTAACTGGAGCAAGAAGAGCTCGTCAAAAGCCAATCGGTATTGTGCTTGCTTAATCTTTTCCTGAGAATCAGGAAAGTGAATTTGCACAAGAGCTTCTTGCAAGGGTATGACCTCTGCTAGCTTTTGGAGGGAATTCGGCAGATAGTCGGGCACGCGTTCTGCCCAATAGTGCACGACGTTAAATTGCGTCTTGCGCAGCCAGCGCTGTGTGATTTGCGCTGTGAGTGGGTAAATCGGCACAATGCGGTTAGTATTAAGTTGCTGCTGATCGATAGGTTCATAATCCGGGTGATAAAGCACCGGTCTTCCACGGTAGTTATCCACCTTCCCAGAAATAGAAATGAAGATCCCAGGTTTTAAATAGCGTGTAACGTAGGTCTGATTGAACCACAACAAACGCAGCATGCCAGTCGTATCCGAAACAATGACCTCGGTCATCAAACGACCCCGGTTTGGTCGCAAGACTTGTACATCGATAACCTTGGCAATAATGGTAACTTCTTCCCCATAGCGCAGCTGATTAATGGGTTTGAGCTGGGAATAATCTTCGTACCGCCGTGGGAAAAGATACAACAAATCGCGAATAGTTCTCACACCAAGCTTTTCCAGATTAGCTGCTTGCTTCTCACCAATGCCACGAATAACGCTGACCGGTGCATCTAACCCCACAGAGGAAGCTGCCGGTACGCGGCTACTAGCAGTTATCCGCCGTTTAGGAGGCTGAGCTTGGGAAGTTTTTTCTGGTTGTTCTTTGATTTCAAAGTCCGCTGGTGAGGACACCCGCTGCGTAGCTGCCGCCGCTGGTAGTTTTTCGATACCAGAAATTCCTAATAGCTTGCCGACCTCCAACAAGGATTGACGGCGCTGTTCTGTTGTTAACTCTTCGTAGTTTTTGAGTTTTGCACCTACTTCAGAAATCAGCGGCTCGGCTAGAGCGGCTTCACGCGCATCACTCAGCAGAGTTACAGCCAATTTTTGCATCCCCCCATAAACAGCGCGATTGGTATATCCTAACTGTGCTTCTAATTTAAAAATTTTGGCATACTTTTCAGCTAAAGCGTTCATAAGCGTCATTTTCTGAGTTAATCATACCCGAATTAGGCGCAAACAAACCATACTGCCAAGATAACCCAAACGACAGCCTGAGAATCAAAAAAGCCAGCAAGTAAGCTGGCTATAAGCATGAGGTCATTTTATTCAATCGCGATAATTAATTGGTAATAGGGCTGCCCGCCTTCGTGTACTTCGATATCAAGGTCAGGATATTTTTCCCGCACCTGATCAACAAGCTGATTAACTTGGTTTGGGGTCATTTCCTCACCATAGAAGAAAGTCAGCCGTTCGAAAGCATCCAAATTTGCTTTTTCCAATAAACCGAAGAGCGCACCTTCAAGTGTATGGTTAGAATAAACGAGCTTTCCATCCAGCATCGCGATGACATTGCCTTTTTCCACTTCCACATCGTCAATGGTAACGTTACGGGTGGCAGTGGTTATTTCGCCAGTGTGAACTTCCTGGATAGCTTCTAACATTGCTTCTTCGTTTTCTTCGAGGGTGCCATCAGGAATCAAGCGCAGCATGGCAGCAAAACCCTGCGGAGCATTACGCGTCGGAATCACAACAATATTTTTCACGCTTACCTTAGCTGCATTTTGGGCTGCTAAGATGATGTTCTTGTTATTCGGCAAAATGATGATTTTATCAGTCGGCAAGTTTTCAAACGCAGCCACAATTTCTTTCACGCTGGGGTTCATCGTTTGCCCGCCAGTAACAATGGCAGCTGCCCCCAAACTGGCAAAAATGCGCGAGATCCCATCCCCAGGGGAGACAGCCACCACCGCGATTTGTCCCAGGGTCACAGGAGCAAGCTTAATTGGTTCTTTCTCATCTTTACGAGATTTAACCTGATCCTGCAAGTTCTCCATTGCGACTTTTTTAATCGTGCCCAAACTTTCAGTGTACTCAATTGGCGTAAATCGTTTTTCCAATGGAACGTGAATATGCATGCGATAAAGCCCATCGCCTTCGCCCACTTGGATACTCGTGCCAATTTCACTTAGCCCGCTATAATAATTTTCTAGTGAAAACTTGTCCGTAGGAGTGAAGTCGATCACCACTTCGTAGTCTTGGCCTTCTTCGATATTCTCTAAGGTGTTTTCCAGGTCCATCTCTGAGAGGGGCTTAGCTACAACAGTAGAAACGTCTAAAGGCTGCCCTTCAATGAAACGTAACATCCCCTCGAAAATGTAATATAGTCCGGTTCCACCAGAATCGACAACGCCGGCTTGTTTCAGGATGGGCAGTAACTCTGGGGTGCGGCGGACACTCTCGTCACCGGCGCGCACAATTTCTGCCAAGATCTCGTGCAGAGCTGCACCTCGCTTAGCGGCTTCTTCGGCAGCCGCTGTCATGTCTTTAATCACTGTGAGAATCGTCCCTTCTACAGGGCGCACAACGCCTTTATATGCTGTGTTGCGCGCTTCTTGCATCGCTCGCACAAACAAAGCGCTATCCATTGTGTCATAATGATCGAGGGCACGAGCAAAACCTCGCCAGATCTGGGAAAGGATAACCCCGGAGTTCCCCCGTGCACCCATCAGAGCGCCTTGGGCAATGGCATGTGCCATTTCGCCGATATTCTCACTTTGGCGAATTTCTGCTTCCTTTAAAGCAGCCTGCATAGTCAGGACCATATTCGTGCCTGTATCCCCATCTGGCACAGGGAAAACATTAAGGGAATTGACGTAAGACTGATTCGCGGTTAAGCGCACCAAACCAGCTTCAAATAGCAGCATTAATCCTTTTCCATCTACAGGTGAGTCAACCAGCTTGTGGCGCTCAGCCTCGCTTAGCATAGCGCTTAGCTTTTCATTCATGAGTCCTCTATTATTCAATCAATTTAGTCGGGATTGCTTATGCGCAGTCCGCGGACGTGAACATCCACGCGTGTGACTGGGATGCCCATAGTTTTTTCCACATTATATTTAACACTTTCAGCAACAGAATCGGCAACAGTCTTGATGCGCAAACCATACTCTATGATTAAATTTAATTCGATGGTAATTCCTTCGCTATCTGAAGAAACCGTGATGCCGTAATTGTTGTTACGATTAAAAAACTGTCCTATGGCTTCAATCATGTTACTTGGCGCTAAACTGATAACACCATAGGATTGTAAAGCAGAGTGTCGAGCGACAGATTTGATCGCTTGGGGCAAAATATAAATTCGTCCTAAAGGATTCTGTTGGCTTGTCATTTTCTTTTCTCTCTTCTTACAAAGTACCTTGATTCAATTAATGTGTTGTGATATTATAAGCCCTTGCCTGAGAGGTGCCAACCACTCAGACCTCGACATTATACTGCAACATGAAAGGAAATCGAGATGGCAAAATGCGAAAATTGTGGAAAAACCACCAACTTTGGGCATAATCGCAGCCACTCTCTTGTCGCCACCAGACGTGAATTCCGCCCCAATCTCCAACGGGTCACGGTTTACGAAAACGGCAAGAAGGTGAGCAAGCTGCTTTGCACGCGTTGTATTAAGTCCTTGACGAAACAATACAATTGATATTGACCTTAATTTTTCCTACTAAAAGTCGCCTTCGTGCGGCTTTTTTAGTTTAAGGCATTAGTATTTTCTAAAGCTTCTTTCAAAACCCTGATCCCGGCTTTAATCCCCCCGGGATAACCAAAGATAGCTGTGCCGGCTATAAAATCACGGGCGCCGGCTGAATACGCCGCTGCGATCGTGCTCGCTTCAATGCCGCCATCTACCTGAATAATCGCATCAGAGAGCCTATATCCTTCCAACAGCTGGTGTGTATCGCGGATCCTCTGCAGCATTTCCGGGATAAACTCCTTACCGTCAAAGCCTGGATTGACGGTCAGGATCAGTACATGATCAAACATCCCGCTGAGGTATCGTAAACCATCCACTGGGTTTATGAAGTCATCATCAAACAAAGGGGGCAAGAAAGAAGACAAACACCGAAAAGGTCTCGGTGTTTGTCTATTAGATATTTTATTATATTATAAAATGTTAATTGGGTTTACCATAAATCTAAACTTATGGATGTCTAAGTACAACTGTAATATACCTATTTTTGATAGCAGTAAGCGTAGAATTTGAAGAAGAACCATTAAAATATCCCCAGTTAATTTTGTTATCTACACTACCCCAAACTTCAGTAACCTGAACTACTCCGTTTTGGAAACTCGTAACCATTGCAGTATGTCCACTATTGGTACCATAGTAAACTTGGATAATATCGCCAGGGCGAACACTGGTGATTTCGCTTTCTTTGGTTATAGCCTCCCATCCATTAAAATTTCTATGATTATCCCCTGGTCCTAATCGTGGCCAATAATAGCTTCCACTTTTAGCTGGTTGCTTTCCAAAAATTTGTTGAGCTAAGTAATTTGCATAACCATAACATTCATATCCACCGTTTTTCACTACATTGGAATAACCAACATAACCATTACTACCATCCCGGTAGGAGCTCGAGGGAGTTCCATCATTGCTATTATTCGCTGGATTATAAGTCCAATACTTACCGTTTGGGAACTCATTCGATTTCATATACTGAAACATGTTACCTACACTAATAGTTTCAAGTGCCCAACGTTGTAAAGTGTTACTGCTCGAGTACGGTCGTAATATGACTTGTGACGAGTTTGAAGTTCCAGAAGCTGTTAATACCAAATTAGTGTTATTCGCTGAACGAATGATGTATTGATTGCCGCCAAGTGCACTTAAATACCAACCTTGAGTGCTATTCCCTGAAGCTGCCCATATAGTTATCCGACTACCATTTTGTGCCGTAGATCCATAGACATTTAATCGTTTACTTACTCCACTTCCAGGTAAGAATGTATACCAGCCTGCTGCGTTTTTCATAGCAGTCCAACTTTGTCCGGACGTGTAATCTCTCTGATATACTGTAACGTTAGTACCATTGGTACTTCGACTTCCATACACATTCAAATATTTCCCTGAGCCCACGTTACGAATGGCATAAGGAACGGTCTCTGGGATGCTAGCATATGCTTTTACAGGAACTAAGTTAATCAGTGTCAATATTAATGAAACAATTATGATAATATTTAATTTTTTAATCAATGATTTATTCTTTTCCATATTTGTCTCCTTTTAAAATAAATTTACAACATTATACAAGTCTACAATTTAAATGTCAAGTACTTTGAAAAAAATTTAAGATTTAACTTTTTATATAACTTGGAATTAATAATTTACGTAATTTGTCTATCCCTTCTCTAATCCCCTCAGGATGGCCAAAGATAGCTGTGCCGGCTATAAAATCACGGGCGCCGGCTGAATATGCCGCTGCGATCGTGCTCGCTTCAATGCCACCATCTACCTGAATAATCGCATCAGAGCCAATATCATCCAACAGCTGGCGTGTATCGCGGATCTTTTGTAGCATCTCTGGGATAAACTCCTGCCCGCCAAAGCCAGGGTTGACTGTCATGATCAGCACCTGATCAAACATCCCGTTCAAATAGCGCAAGCCCTCCACCGGTGTGGCAGGGTTGAACGTAACGCCTGGATGCACCCCTAAGCTGCGGATTTGCTGCAGCGTGCGGTGCAGGTGTGGGCAAGTCTCGTAATGCACGGTAATAATATCAGCCCCAGCCTCTGCAAAAGCCCCGAGATGCTTTTCGGGCTCGACGATCATCAAGTGCACATCCAAGGGAAGCTTGGTCGCACGCCTGCAAGCCCGCACGATATTGGGTCCAAAGGTGATATTGGGCACAAAGCGGCCGTCCATCACATCAATGTGGATCTTATCCGCGCCGGCTTGTTCGCACTCGCGCAGCGCCTGCTCCAAGTGCAGCAGATCGGCTGAAAGTATGGAAGGTGAAATCAAAGTATCCAATAGCAACTCCTAAGGTCTCAGGTTCATGTAAACGTATAGCCAGAAAGGAATCAGACCAAAGAGAGAAG
>ERZ1026800.859-NODE-859-length-22717-cov-7.478752_pt1 | contig 22717 bp, 33 predicted proteins | sample MGYA00520873_ERZ1026800 | MGnify/ENA primary metagenome ERZ1026800 (study PRJEB33270, sample SAMEA104284475) | anaerobic digester metagenome | biome: Anaerobic digester microbiome; feature: mesophilic sludge digester; material: Anaerobic digester biomass | place...
CTGTAATATATGGGGGTGCAGTACAACCGTCCCTTTCGTGTTACAAAAACAGTTGCCAAGTGCGCCAAGTCAACTAAGACTTGTACCCTGAAATGGGTGTGGAGGAATAGGTAATGGCTTTAACAATAGAGTTTGCTTCGAGAGATAAAAGAGAACCCCGCCTTAAACAAGCGGGGTTTTTAATTAGGTTTTCTAACTACCTGTGGAATTTTATAGGGTCTTGTTACCATGTCTGTACTCCCTTGTTTTGTTGTAATCCATCTTCCAATCTAAAGCGGAAAATATAGGGATATTCAATTCCCTAGACATATCGAATATTCTAATAAGCAGATCCGCTAGCTCTACTGCTATACCTTCAGGCTTCTCCATATTACTAGCGTAGGTATACATCATAAAGTCAGGATCTAATCCGTGTTTCCTGAACTCTTCTAATGCTTCTGATAGCTCAGAATGACAGAGAGCAATCAGATCTCCAAAGGATCTATGTTTATCATGCCAGCCTTTCTCTTCTGCTATTTCCCAACATTTTTCTTTTAGATTTGATAATTCCTGATAGGTTCTAGCATCAAGCATTTTTTCCTCCTTGACTACAAAAATTTCTTACTTTATCTAACCTTTCACTAAAAATTTCAAAGAGAGGGAGATCCCTTCTGAAATAAGGATGACCGATAGGAGCAAACTTATAGACCTTAATTACTTCTTCATCTGAAAGAGCCTTTATCTCCTCTTTCATTTTTTCAATTTCCTCCTTAGTAAAGCGTTTTTTAACTATCAATCTCTTCCTAGCCATATAGAACTATTTCCTCCCCTTTAAAAATCTCCAGAAACGCTTTATTAAGCAGCTTTTTCAACTTTCCGCCTCTTTTTCCGCTTACCATTAATTCCTATATTGACTCCTCCCTTTGGGATCGTATATTCTTTTGCAGTAACTCTCTTTCCTTCTTTAATTTCTCTGATTACCTTAGCTCCTAAGCGCTCAAGCTTAGTCATGATCCTTCTATGGCAAGTAAAGACAGTGACAAAACTCTCTTCATCGTTCCAGTTAATATGAGTTTCTCTTTCATAAGCTCTAGTAAGCTCACCCATTACGTTTCCTCCTTAGCTAGCTCATCAGCTTCTCCGCAGAAACTACAGCATTTCTTTTCCTCTACTATCTCCCAACCGTTAGAGATAATCTCCTTACCTTTCTTCGAGCGGTTAGAGTATTCCTTCTCTCTCCTCTTAGTGACAATCGTAGTAGGTCTATCTCCAGGTTTACTTAGCTCTTTACATAGATCACAGCGAAACATTTCTACCTCCTATAGAGTACAAGTCTCATCACTACACTTGCCAGTTTTGTATTTAGGTTTATTATTAGACTCTAGAACCTGGTTTCTACTTCCATCACGGTAGACAGTGATTCCTTTGCATCCTGTTAACCATGCCTGAGTATAGACTAATTTTACATCGTCTATAGAAGCATCATGAGGGAGATTAACTGTCTTACTAACTCCACCATCTACCCATTTCTGCCATTCAGAAAGAATTCTAACGTGCCATTCTGGAGAAACATCATGAGCAGTTCTTACGTATTCACTCTTATAGAGATCTCTTACTTCCTCAATTCTCCCTATAGTTAGTGATCTAGTAAAAGTTGTATCAAAAATAGGTTCTATTCCTGAGCTGCAATCAGCTAGAATTGAAAGAGATCCAGTAGGAGCTATAATTCTTCTATAAAAATGGAACTTATCATCATAGCTCTCTGTAGCTTCCTTATAAACTGATCCTAACTGTTTAATAAACTCTAAACATTCATCACTATCATACTTTATCGATAGTTTAATTAAACAGTCAGCAAAGCCCATTATTCCTACTCCCACAGGATTATACTCCTCCATCCTCTCTTTTACTTCAGGGAGAGGATAAACGCTAATATTGTTCATTGTAGTCAGAAATCTCATAGCTAACTGGCAAGTATTAAAAAACCATTCAAAATCAAACTCTCCCTTTATTACAAATTTAGAGAGGTTAATTGATCCTAAACAACAGGCAGAATATGGAGGTAGGGCTACTTCAGAACAAGGATTGCAAACATCAATCTTTACATTAGGATAGAAGGGGTTATCCTGATTAATCCTATCAAAGAATAGAAGAGCTGGATCTCCATTACACCATGAAGCAAAGCAAATTAGATCAAAAATATCCCTGGCTTTTACAAATCCCTGTATACCACTCTTAGGGGAAATTAATCCTATCTCTCCATTCCTTGAGACTGTATCTGTAGCTAACTTCATGAACTCATCTTTAACCATAATAGAGAGATTAAAGTTCTGGAGCTTCCCTGTAAGCTTAACCTTAATAAAATCAAAAATATCAGGATGATCGTAATTAAGAATTCCCATTAAAGCTCCTCTTCTTTTTCCTCCTTGTTTGACTGTATCTACTACCTTATCAAAGACTTCCATAAATGAGAGCACTCCAGAGCTAGTACCCCCGTTAGAGATAGGAGAGTTTTTCTCTCTAAGAGGAGTGAAATTTATTCCTACTCCTCCACCAGGCTTAAAGATGTATGCCATATTTGAAACTGTTTTAAAGATAGAGGTAATATCATCTTGAATATCTAGCGTATAACAAGCGTGAAGATTTCCATGAGGAGCATTAAACAAACATGGAGAATTAGGAAGAAACACTCCGTTAGTCATATAATTATAGATCTTATCCTCAAATTTTTTATCTCCCTGAGCTATAGCTTCTGCTGTCCTCCTAAAGACTCCCTCTGGAGTTTCATCTGGTAAACAATAACGTTCTTTAAGAAGATAAATAGCGTTCTTACTGAGCATCTGTTTCTCTTTCCTCCTTCTTATTATTTCTTTTTACTTCCTTTCCTGTGTATTTTTTTTTCTTTAATTCATCCCTGATAATGTTCAATAGCTCTTCAATTTCCTGTTCTTCGGGGCTAACGAGACTAAGGATTTCGCAGATTACTTGAATACCATGATAGATAGCAAGGGCATAGTGACTCGAAAGATTTTCTAAAAACTGTTCGTTTTCCATTCTACTTAACCTCCTTTTAGTTGTATTATAGTAATTAAATCCTTTGCATTAAAGTGAAAAATAAGTCCCTGTACCCTGCCTGATACCCTGCAAGGTAGACATAATACATTATAATTATAAGACAAATCACAAAAACTATCTTATTAATTATCTTCATTCTCCAATCCTCCTAAAAGATTTTTTGTGAGAGTATAAACTTCATACATCGCCTCTATCTCCTCATAGTGCAGTTTAGTAATTTTTTTAGAAATCTCTTCTGCAACTTCAGAAATAGTTTTCTCTCCATTCTGAAACTTAGTTAAGCTCTCATAAATTGTCTTTCTGATAAAACGATCAAATGGTAATATTCCTGTTTTCTTCATTTTTTTTCCTCCATATGTTTTTGGTTAATTATTATCCTCCATTTTTACTGCTTGGTCTGCTAATGCACAAAAATCAATTTCAACATTGGTTGCTTTGGCTGCATAGGCTGCTGCATTGGCTGCTTCATAGGCTGCATAGGCTTCATAGGCTTCATAGGCTTCATAGGCTGCTTTGGCTGCATAGGCTGCTGCATAGGCTGCATAGGCTGCTTTGGTTGCTTTGGCTGCATAGGCTGCTTTGGCTGCATAGGCTGCTGCATTGGTTGCTTTGGCTGCTGCGTTAGATGGTTTTTTTAGGTAATTTTGAGCAGTCTCAATAGCCTTGCGAGGTCTGTTGTCATCAGGATATTGATTTTCGTAAATATGCAACACACTCTCAGCACATAATACAGCAAATTGCACTTGCACTCTACGCCGCTTTTTATCATCTATATACCAATCAGGGCATGATAATTCTTTTGTGGTGGTAAGCTTAAAACATCCCACCTTACCATAGTCTTCTACTACTATCTTCCCTTCAGCCTCCCATATTTTAGGATTACTAATATTTGCATGATTTGGGTTGAGAAGGAGGGCAAGGTTGATATTTTTATATGCATGAAGGACATCTTTGGTACAGAGTCGAGGTTTTTCTGTTGCCTTCAATTCATGGGTAACACCTATTCCCCATTGGGTATTGCCTTGAGTGCAACCATTCTTATTAGTTAATTTATACAGTTTCAATGAGTTAAGCATTCTTAAGCTCCTTACCTCTTTTATTCACATAGGGTAGTAATTTCTGAATAGCTATATGAGTATAAGCTTCAGTAGAACGTAACTCCCTATGTCCCATAAGTAACTGAACTGTTTTAAGATCAACCCCATTCTCTAGTAGCTGAGTACAGAAGCTATGTCTGCTAGCTTCATAGAAAGTTAGAGGAATATCTGTATACTTTCTCCAGATCTTCTTAGAAATGTAATCAGGCATATATCCTCTCTGTGTAGAGGGATTAATAAATAGCCATTGTTCTGGAGTTTTATCCTTCATATTTCTCTGAGCTATAAAGAAAGCCTTATCAGAAAGAGGGATTAACCTATTTTCATTAGTTTTAGTGTTATTCTTAATCCTATGGCCTGAGTAAGTTCTTCTTACTACTAAACCTGGTATATCAGGGTTAATGTCAAAAACCTTTAGAGCACATAGCTCACCTACCCTTACTCCAGTTTCGAAAGCAAACTCTACTACATCCCTATACTCTAGAGGGATTAATCCTATAGCTGTTCTTTGGGAAGTGTAGTCCAGGGCTTTACGAGGCTTCGCATCATTCCCTTTTATTACCTCAAACTCAGGCATTTCTTTAATAAGCTCATTCTTCTTAAGCCAAACAAAGAAGGTATGAAGAGCATGGAGGATGTTTCTTTTCATCTTCTTGCTCTTCCCTTCCATTTTAAACCTAGCAAATTCTTTGATCTGAGCGTACTTAATATCTCTTACATCGTACTTTCCAAAGAAGTCTTGCCAGTGGTTGCGATTATAGCTCTCATAAACCCTATAGGTTTCATGAGCTAGTTCTTCTCTTTCTACTTCTAATCTCTTTTCTTCCAACCAAGATTCTACCTGATTTTCAAAGAGCATATCCTTCAAGCTCTCATACTTCCAGTTATCTACTTTAAAAATTCCCTTCTTGATCTCTATATTCATTGCATAAAGTTGAGAAAAGGCATCATCATAAGAGAGAAGATCTCCTGCTTTGTCTCTATAAAATTTTTCCCTCTTATTGTTCCAATTCAGCCTAATATAAACCTTGCCAAATTTACAACCACAGGGAGATTGAATTACCTTTTCACACTTAGCACAATAAATAGATCCTACCAATCTTCTCCTCCTTTTTTCTTTGTAATCTCTAATTCTTCTGACAATACTATAACATCTGCTGCTAAATAAACCATAGCATCAAGAAGCTCTTTAATGGCAGCATCTTTATCTAACCTTTTAGCTTCAGTAATTTTCTTTATTGCCTGAAACCGAGGTGCTCCGTGACCTTCTTCTCTAGTTCCCCTACAGATAAACTGATCTTCAAATTTTTCTCCAGGTGAGGCGTGACGTTCCTTTCCTTTGCCTGTAGCAGCCCTAGCTATAGCCTTACTAAATACATCACAGAGAGACTCATAACCAGGGAATGCACAACGAGTTTCCTCACAAACTGATAAACAAGGATTCTCATTACCTACAAACACTCTTTCCATATTCACAAACCCTCCTTACATTACAATAATACAGGCAATTCATGTCTATGCCTGTTCTTTTTTCAAGAACATAATTTGTTCCTAATTTTTCCAAATATCTCTTAGCAGCAAGCTCATCCTGAAATAATGCAGTAGCTCTCTTATTATTTTTTTTCTTTACAGCCCAGGTATCTCCTGAATTCCATCTTTCTTTAGGAGTACAAAGAAACTCTTTCCAGTGTCTTTCAATTCCCTCAGAGAGAATTAATTGCTCAGCTCTCTTATGAAGGGATATTCTTTGATTAATATACTCTGCTACTTTTTCATCTTCCATGATGATTACTGGAAATATTTGATAACCAATTTTAGGATATGAGGGATTGAATCTACCCGCTCCTGGAGACCAGTCCTTTAAGATCCCATGAATTTCAATCTTCTCTACAGGGTATCCCTTCTTTCTGAGAAGATGAGCGTAGATGTTTAACTGCAAACCCCATTCTTCCTTGACTCCATCGTAGAAGGCAGCTATCTTAGAGACTTTGTAATCTATAATAGCTTTTCTTTTAAACTCATATCTATCCAGTCTAGCTACGAGTTTCATTCCATCTAATTCCAGGTTGAGCCATTCCTCACTTATAGCTTCCTCTCCAGTGTTAGATTCAGAAACAAAGTGTGCTACATTCCCCAGGAGGATAGGGATGAAATCGGAAGCATCAACCTCTATCTCATCCCATTTAGTCATTTTTACCATCCTAGGGAGTGGAGGAGAAATGAGAGTAGTTACACCTATAGAACTTTGTTTCGGTTTCCAACCAGCAAAGCTAGCTAGAGTTTTATAAAAAGGTTGAGGAAGATTATAGTTATTAGTGACCTTCATTTTTAGCCTCACATTCTCCAAAAATGTCAGAAACTTCCTGAAGGAGTTTTATACTCTTGTCAATTTTAATTTTCTTGTTAAAAATATACTCGTAAAGCTCAGAGATAAAATCGCCAATCTCATTATGAACTGGATTTTTAAATACTCCAGCTTCAATGAAAGATTTAGCTATCCCTGTAGCTGAAGCTAGAACAGTTCCTGCTTCCCGAGAGAAAACCTTGTCTGGATCAGCTTTGTACTGAAACCCTTTGTTTTCTGTCTTTGCAGGGAAAGGGGAAGGTTGAGGGAGGTTTTGTATCTCTATGTTAAGAAAAAACTTGCCATTTTTAGTTTCAGTGAGTTCCCAAACATTTCTTTGACCTTGAAGTTTTTCTACCTCCTTATTCTTAGAAAAGACTGTATGCCCTGCTATCTCCATAACGTAGAAAGGGTCTGTATCTGATCCCCCTTTCTTTAAATTTTCAATAACTCCTGTTACCTTCATAGCTTTCCTCCTTTGTGCTAGTAATTTTTTCTAACGCACAAAGTATAGCATGAGTTAATTTAATAATCAACGAGAATTTTGTAATTCTCTCATATAAGTTGATTAAGTTCATATTTTATGTTATTAATTATAGCACATGTTAAGATATTGTCAAGAAATAAATTAAGGAGAGGTAAAAAATGAGCGATTTTCAAGAAATTAAACTTAAAATTAAAGACAACCAGGTAGTCATAGATCAGGCTAGCTTAGAGTATATTATAATATATATAATTAATAATATATTAACTAAACTTAATTTAGTTAGTTTATTAGATAATAAATTAATTAATAATAAAACTAAAACTAAGAAAACTAAGATAGCTAATAAAGCAATGGCAGATTTAGATTTAACTAGTTTAACTAGCTTAATTAACTTAGAAACTAACTCTAATACTACTCTCTCCCCTCTTAATCCCCCCTCTCTCTTAAAAGAGCTTATAGGCGAATTTCTAAGGATCACAGAAGAGAGATACGGCTACAAGTATAAGATCTCTCCTAAAGATGCCTCCGTAGCTAAGAAATTTCTTCAGCGTAACTCACTGGACTTTGGTAAGCAGTTGATTAATTACTTTTTTGATGTCATACTGAAATCTAATAAGAGCTTGTCCGTTAGTTTAGCATTAGCTTTAAGTATTTATTCGGAAAATCAATATATGTTTAGCTGGAACAAAAAGAAGTGGGAATGGGGTATAGAAACTCCCCCAAATGACAAAAAATGGTGGTTATAAGGAGGAAACATGATCGAGAAAAAGAAAGAGCACAAAGGTTTAAAGAAGCTGAGAAAAGAAGCTGGAGATAAACCTACTTTCTACTGTGAAAACTGCAAATGCCATAGATATTCTGAGTGTACTTGTGTTAAGGGAATTAAGAAAGAGGGTTAGATGAAAGATTATTCTGATCTATACGATTACTCCGGAGAGGATGCAGTTATTCCCTCCGGAGAGTTACTTGAGATTGAGAAGGTTAAATGGCAGGACTTTCCTAAGTACAGAACCTTCTTTCATGGGTATGAGGATTTTATAGGCGCGACTATTCCAGGAGAGCTAAATATATTCTCAGGAACTACCGGAGGAGGAAAAACTACACTCTTGAAATCTATGTCAATGGATTATGCTTCTCAAGGGATCAACACTCTTTGGTTCTCCTTCGAAATGACTAACTACTCTTTTCTCCAGGATTTCTCAAAGGATAGCTTAGAACATATCTTCATGCCTAAAACAATTCCAACTAAGAAGTTAAATTGGTTAGAGGATAGGATAGTAGAAGCTCAAGCAAAATATGGTATAAAAGCTATCTTCGTAGATCACCTACACTACCTCCTAGACCTGGGTAAAATAGGACGCCCCTCTCTAGAAATAGGGGGGCTAATGCGTAACCTCAAGCTTTTGACTACTAACCTGAATATTATTACCTACCTCATAGCTCACCCCATGAAAGTTAAAGCTGATGCTGAATTAGGAACAGGGGATGTCAGGGATAGTAGCTTCATCGAGCAGGAAGCCGATAATGTTGCATACCTTTTTAGACTCAAGGGGAGCGTTAATAAGACGATTTTGAAGGTAACAAAGGCTAGAAAGACCTATGGCGCTTGTGAGTTTCATCCTAACAATAAGTTTGAGTTAGAGTTTAGAAATAGGAGGTATTATGAAGCGAGTAAAGATGTTTAAGATAGCTAAATACTATGTTGATCTTTGCAAGTTTTCAGTAATACCTCTTTTACCTGGTACGAAGAAATGTCCTTTATCCTGGAAAGAGTATCAGAATATTAGAGCTAACCAGGAATTACTCGAATACTGGTTTCTGGATAATGATTACCATATAGGGATAGTTACAGGAAAAATCTCAGGGATAGTTGTAGTAGATCTAGACTCAGAAGAAGGAAAGAAGCGCTTCTTTAGTTTAGATCTTAAGGCTTCCCCTACAGTATTAACTGGTAAGGGTTTTCATATATATTTTAAACACCCTATGGACAGGGAGATAGGTAACTTTCAGAGAAGACCTGATCTAGAGGGAATAGATTTGAGAGGAGACGGAGGGTATGTTGTAGCTCCTCCTAGTATTCATCCCAATGGAACAAAATACAGGTGGAAAAAAGGTTTTTCTCCTATAGATTTAGCTGTTGCTGATTTTCCTCTTGACAAATTCTTTAGTAATAACTATAATCCAATAAAACCGCTCTATCAAGGAGTTTCTAAGGGAGGGAGAAATAATTCTCTGGCTAGAATGTGTGGTTCATGGTTTAGAGACGGTTTAGATTACGAAGAGGTTTTAGAAATGGCTTTAATCTGGAATACACGAAATAACCCCCCTCTTTCATTCAAAGAATTGGAAAATACAGTTATGTCTATTCACAAGCTAAATTTGCGTAATCGAGTTTAGCATATACTAATTAGGAGGTTTGTATGGATAATAGCAATTGCATTAAATGTAGGAAATGCGGTAGTAGTTGGCTTGAGTTTGAAGAAGATGGGAGAACAGAACATTGTAGGATTTGTGGGTATATTTATGACCCTGAGTTTCCCCCAACTATAGGTAATTTAAGAGACTGTATACGCTGCGGGAGTGCTGTAGAGGCTTCTTCAGAATCAAATTTATGTGATGAGTGTACCAGAGACGTAGGAGCGGCGGCTTTTAATAAAGAAGATATTGAGGTAGCTAAGAGAGAGAACAGATGTGTTTATTGTGATTCTCCTCTCCTCTTTGACCCTGATAAAGAAAGGTTTCTCTGTGATAGAACAGAGTGTAAAAATGCTTACGTAAGGTATTTACATGAAAAGAAAGCTAGAGAGAACGGTTTTAGGGATTACAACGAGTATTATAGAAGTCAAAATTCTAAAAAGATCAAAAAGGTAGCGTAATGAAAACAAAAGTCACGGTAATTCTAGGGATAGATTGTGGGCTTTCTACAGGGTATGCGGTTGTTTCTGATGGAAAGCTTATTGGATTTGGATTACTACAATACAAGAAAACCCCAAAGGGTATAGGAGAAATCTGGAATAAGTTCAGAGAGGATCTGAAGAAAATAATCAGAGAATTCGATGTTTCCTGTATCTATTTCGAAAAACCTCATTTAAGAGGTTTCTCTGCTACAGAAAATTTAGTGAACATGACAGGAAGAGTAAAGGAAGTAGCTTATGAGGTTGATTTACCTTGTCATGGAGTTCATAGCGGTACTCTTAAGAAGAGTTTCACTGGCTCAGGTAAAGCTACTAAAGAAGATATGATAAGAAAAGCTAAGTTCTACTCGCACACTATAGAGGATCACAATATAGCTGATGCAATAGGTTTGGCTTTCTTTGGCTACAACAAGGAGTTAGAAACATGAAAGAATTAAATTCGCTCACTATAGAAAAAACGGACACTATAGAGAGTAAAAAAGAAGAGGGATTAAAAGATATTTGTAAAGAGTGTAACTCCTGGAATAATGGCAAAGGCAAAGAAGCTTGCTTAGATTGTGAGGAGATAAATAAAGCTCTCCCTATAAAACTAAGGCCGAATTATAAAGTAAAAGCTCCTCCTATGATCCCTTTAACTTTTCAAGAGGAGAGTTATAATCCCTTTGAGGAGATCAATAAATACTCTGATCGTATAGATATTCTTATTGATACCCTAAAGGAATTTCCTATAAAACAAGAGTTAATTTTTCTAGGGAGATACTTCCTAGGGTTAAACTTTGAGATACTAAGCTCTATATTTAATCTTTCTGAAAGTAGAATACGAGGGATAACCGCTAATATCATAAAATGCTATAGACAAAAAATAACCCCTTAGCTAAATACTAAGGGGTTAAGTTCTACTTTAAAAAGAAGTTTAATAGATTAGTTTTAATTTCTTAATTTTAAAACTAAAAATGTCCTCCCTCAGCTGATTTTCTAACTCTTTATAATATTCAAATTCCTCTTTGTTTTCCTCAGGATCACATTTCTTAAAATTATCATAGTCTAAAACCCGGAGATCAATAGGAATATTAGCATAAGCACTCTGTAGAATCCCTCCAGATACTACTGCAATAACTTTTATATTATTATCCATTTTTATCCTCCTTATAATCCGTAACGCGTAATCCGTGATCGGTGATCGATTTTTTTTAAACCCATTACGCGTCACTGATTACTCGTTACGGCTTTTCTATCACTATATTAGATGGCTAAAATTCTAGTCTCATACTTAGGGATACCATTGACAGGATCAACCTCAAAGACTCTAGCTTCATTACAAAGAGTAAATTTAATAAAGCTTTCCTTAGCAGCTGGACAAAGTAACCTCATCTGACAAACATAGTTTACGCAGATATACCGTTTTCCATCAATACTCGTTTTCTTAACTTCTTTTACTCTCATGATAAAACCTCCTTATTTGTTTTTACATCAAAGATCTTGTAAGGTGCTTTTCCATAGTCAAACCAATCATGCCCGAAACAATATGCTTTGATACCATTTTCATTTTGCCTCATAATGTATCCAGCACCAGGAGCGCAAGGAGAACAGAAATTACAAAGCGTATAGTATGGTGATTTGATAATAAAAATACCGGTATCATCGGCAAATTGTTCTGCTATGTATCCATCACCATCATAGCTAAATGATGAGGCATCGCATTCCTGATCGCATCCATTTTCACTGTTGGCATATTCGCAATCAGCACAATTATAATTTGCTTCACTACTATCACACCATGCCTGAGCTACCTCATGGATTGAAATAACTCCATACCTAATGCCTGTATTCTTGTCAATGTTACTTAATCCCATTCCATAATCAATGCCTGCATTTTGTGTTTCCATCTTACCCTCCCTTATGGTTTTGATATTTTTCCTTTTACCAAAGACTGATATTCTTTTGGTATCCAAAAAGCTATTACTTCTTTAATCGGTTTGAGATAAGGATTATAAACTATCCTTAATAGTCTATTATTTTCTTTATCCCATAATTCAATCCATTTTCCTGTTTTCATTTCTCTCCCTCCATTGAGCTGCAAGGGTTTTAGGTTAATACTGTTCGTTATATGTATTCATAGTATTATCAGAAATTTTACCTACATATACCGTTTTGTAATATTCAGTATATTGTCCATGTCCGTTTTGATAAACCTTGTGAATATCGCAAATAGCACCATTTATGGATTGCACTCCGAATTGTCCATCATTGATATTTTCTCTTATTTCTCTTAAATGATTGACATGAAAAGCGTCCATAATGATACAAGCATTACCTCCACCCCATAACGTTAAATCACTCATGCCAGTAACTCTAAAACCTTTGAATGGCAATGTTTTACTTTTCATTTCTCTCCCTCCTTAACTATAAGTTAGTTACTCCAAAACGTTTACAAATCCTCTTGTAACTCTTTAATTGTGCTTTTGTAGCTTTCATTTGTTTCCTCCTTAACTGTTTATTTAAGTATCTCATGTTATTAATTATAGCATATCCTAATTTGTTGTCAAGAGAAAAAATGAAAAATTTTTATATCTTAATTATTTTCAAGAGTTATAGAGTTAAACATTTTTAAGAGAGTTAAGTAGAAGGGAGATATTATGAGCGTAACTACTGAAAAAACTAAGAGAAAACGAAATAAGGGAGGTAATTTACTTCTGCCTGGTATGACTGAATTACCTAAACCTAAAGTTAGAGAAATAAGGACTCCTGAAAAAACTAAAGATAATAAGGATATAGATAAACTAGCTAACTCAGAAAGTGATTTAACTAATAATATAGATAAATTACAAGAATATAGTGAAAAAACTACTAAATTTGATAGACACGTTATAAAGCGTAAAGACTCAATATTATTAGCTAATAGGGGATTGGATAAAATAAATTCTATAATGTTACTGCCAACAAAAAATGACACTGAATTTTATATTAACAATAGAGCGTTAATTTTTGCCGGATTACAACAGCTACTTCTTGAAGGATTACAGCTAAAACTTAATGATCCTGCGGAATTCAAACGAGCTAACCTAAGGGATTTAGCTTTATGGTTTAACTCTCTCTACAACAATGAGCGTTTAGAGCGAAATAAGACTACAGCCAATCTGGGGATAGCAGGAGTAATCAGATCAGCTCATGCTAAGTTATTCGGTAGTAATTCTGAATAGTTATAGTTAAAATACTGCTGTGTTTCTCTCTAAGAGTTACTCGAACTGTGAGTAACTAACCCATAGTCTAACTAAAGATATTAAATAGTTATGAGTAATCCAGACCAAGAAGGATCAATGAGGAGAAAAATTAAAGAGAAGGAATTACTAAACAACCAGGAGGAGGGGGGGGTATGTTTCCGATTCGCCCTAAAGACTTACTAAATACCCTCTTTATCTGTAGCTAAATTAAAAAGGAGTCTATTCCCAATAAAATCATTAACTTAAATAGAATAGCTAAAGTAGAACTTGAGAGAGTTTAGCAAATGCTACACTTTCTTTAGTAATATTAGAAAGGAGGATAGTTTAGTAAGAAAGAGGTATTAATGAATACAGAAAGAGGAGGAAAGAAGTGAAAATATTAAAGATTTTACCATTTTTAGTAGTAGTCTTAGCTCTGTTATTCCTAGTGAATGTAGCTAGAGCTGAGAGAATAGTGAGTGATCCCTGGATTACTGGTACAGATAATCTTCCTGAGACTTGTGAAATGGCTAAGAATGGAGGTAATTTTTCCAGTTTTCCTGTAGAAACGGTAACTAATGGAGTTAGATGCTCTATTCCAGTTACAGGAGACGATTTTAAGACTGTAGTTTACTCTATCAAAGCTTGTAAGGGGGTACTTTGCTCTAATGCAATCCCTTTCGAGCCTGGGAAAGACATTCCAAGAGATCCTTCAGGCTTAAAATTATTAAAGAATTAGGAGGTTTCTATGAAGTTGTCTTTCCCAAATATACCACTGACTAAAATAATCCTGCTATTTCTTATACTTACAACTCTGATAATCACTAATTTAGACGAAATTTATGTAGTTGACGGCCAAATAATCTACAACGAGATCTGTACTGAGAAGCCAGTTAAGTATAAAGCCTCTGGAGCAATAGTTGTAGACGGTCTAACTCATAACTTCAGCTACAAAACTAGGATCTATCAGGGTACTTGTGAGCAGTTTTATTTCGAGAAGAGAGAGGGGGGGGATTAACCCCTCTCTAACTTAGAAGCTAATATTCAAAAATTAGTCAGGAGTGAAATTTAAACTTGAGCGAATCTACGAAGAGATTAAAACTTTCTTGAGTAGTCTCTCTTTCTCTTTCTTTCTTTCTTTATATATTTCTTTCTTTCTTTCTCTTTAAACTAGCTAGTTTAATATATATAATTAATTAATATATATTTAATTAACTAACTAGCTAGTTAGTTAGTTATTATTTTATTCATTTCATTCATAAAATAATAACATGAAAACCCTAACTAAAAACTTAGCTAAAACCCTAGTTAAAACCCCTACTTAAACAGTGGCAAGCCTTTAAGATTTTACTAACTGGCTTGCTGAATTTCTGTACTCTTATCCCCCCAAAGGTACGCCCGTACCCCCCTTCTCTCAACGAGCAAACATTTTTGGGAGATATATTTGACATGAGAACTAACCCAAACAACAAAACTCCTCAAGAGACTAGTTTTGAGTCTATCGGAGAAGATATTTTTAAACGCTGGATAGTTAATCCTGCTCTGTTCATCCAGGAAATAATTATTACTCCCTACAACGAAGCAACTGGAATGAACATAGTCATGTCTAACCAGCAAAGAAAAGCTATCGAAGCGGTATCGGAGTTAGTTCAAGCTAGATTGAAGAAGTTTGGAAAACTAGAATTAACCGAAAAGGAGGTGGAGCTTAATAATAAATTCGGAGTTTCAGTTATGGCAGGGAAAGGACTAGGAAAGGACGCTTTAGCTTCCTGGTTGATTATCTGGTTCTTAAGCTGTTTTCCTAACTGCAAAATTCCTTGTGTCTCAGTTTCTCAAGATCAGCTTATGAAAGTTCTCTGGAGTGAGATAGCAAAATGGTTGGCTTACTCTCCGGCAAAAGCCTGGATAACTCTTCAGTCCGACAAAGTTTATTTCAGTGAAGTAGAGGACGACCTGAAAGGAAAACAGTGGTTCGCATTTCCTAAGACAGCTAGCCCTAAGAGCAGCGTAGAGGAACAAGTTGAAACTCTCTCAGGTATTCATGCTGACTACATGATGATTGTCATAGATGAAGCTAGCGGTATTCCAGAGCCAGTTTTTCATCCCCTTGAAGGTACTATGACCCAGCCTTGCAACTTTGCTTTCATGATTTTTAACCCTACTCGTTCTAAAGGATACGCTATAGACTCTCAGTATAAGAACTCTGAGTATTGGGTAACTCTTCGTTGGGATGCTGAGGAGAGTGAAATAGCTGACAGACAGGTTATAGAGAGGGTTAGAGCTAAATACGGAGAGAATTCTACTCCCTGGAGAGTCAGAATTAAAGGCTTACCCCCTCTGGTTGATGAAGATACTCTTTTCCCTATGGACTGGATCATGGATGCAGTAAACAGAGAAATAATTCCTCTTGATCCTGATCCTGTAGTAAAGGGAGTAGACTGTGGAGCTGGAGGAGACAACAGTGTAATCATAACGAGAAAGGGAGGGAAAGTTTATCCTATAGCTAGAATGAAAACTCCTGATTCTCAAGTTTTAATTAACTGGATTGAAATGAGCATTCTGGAAGATAGCCCTGATATTGTTAGGATAGATAACATCGGTATTGGTTGGGGAGTTTACGGAGTTTTAGCTGATAAGTTTGGATCTAGAGTAGAATCGGCAGATTCCCGTAAACAAGCAGGGAATACAGATAAGTTCTACAACAAGAGAGCAGAAATGTATTGGACTCTGAGAGAAAAGTTTGAGAAAGGTTTGATCTCAATCCCTGATGATACAGACCTGATTGACGAGCTAAGTGCTATTAAAACTTCCTACGAAGGAGGAGGGAAGCTGAAGATAGCTGAAAAGGCAAAAATTAAACAGGAGATAGGACATTCTCCTGATGAAGCAGATGCGTTAGCTATAACGTACTATTTCGATGATATTCCTCAAGTGAGAGGTAGAAGGGGAGTTTACTGTCATAAACAAGAGAGTATTCCTAAACCTCAAGGTTGGATGGGAGCTTAAAGGGAGTAAAACATGGCAATAAAAGACGTAGACAAATTTTTAGCCTTAGCTAGATCTAGGTTTCAAATAGTCTCTACCGCAGAGTCTCATATCAGACCTACTTCTCTAGAGGATCTAAAATTCGTTTACAACGTAGAAGAAGGGCAATGGCCTAGTGAAATTAAGGCTGAGAGAGAAAGAGATCATAGACCTTGTTTAACTTCCAATAAGCTTAGGAAATTCGTAGCTCAGGTAGCTAACAGAGCCAGGGATGAACGTTTAGGTGGAAAAGTTAAACCCGTAGACGATAAAGCTGATCCTAAAGTAGCTGAAATTTATACAGGCTTAATTCGGTATATTGAATTCGCCAGTAAAGCTGATGAAGTTTATGCGGATGCAGGAGAGAAAGCAATAGCAGGAGGATTTGGCTATTTCAGGATCACTACCGAAGAACCTGATTATTCTTTTGATCAGGAAATTTTTATTAGAAAAATTGAAAATCAATTTTCAGTTTACCTAGACCCTAAGAGGGAATATGGTTTTATACGAGAAGGAATGCCTATAGATGAGTTTGAAGCTAAATATCCTGATAAAGCTCCTGTAAGCGTAAACTCTCAGGGAGAGGGAGATAACAACCTTTGGTATGACTCTGAAAAAGTTTATATAGCTGAGTATTTCTACAAGGAAGAAGTTCCGATAGAGCTAGCTAAATGCTTAAACACAACTACAGGAGAAATTAAAATACTGGAGCTTAACGATGAAATTTTAGAAGAAACTCTTGCGAGAGCTAATTACATGGTTATACAGAAGAAGAATAAGACTGTTAAGAAAGTTAAGTGGGCTAAGATAACAGGGTTTGATATTCTGGAAGAAGGGGTATGGCCTGGAAGTGAGATTCCTATTATCGAAGTTGTAGGCGATTACGTTAATATTGCTGGAAAGTCTTATAAAAGATCCCTTATCAGAGATGCAAAAGATCCTCAGAGGGCGTATAACTTTTGGTGGACTCATATGACAGAGACGGTAGCTCTAGCTCCTAAAGCCCCCTACCTGGTAACTCCCCAAGAGATTAAGGGCTTTGAGGATATGTGGAACTCAGCTAATCAGAAAAACCTTCCCTACTTGCTTTACAATGCTCAAGGACAAAGAAAGCCTACGAGAGAACCCCCTCCTACTGTGCCTACTGGAGCTGGACAAATGCTTCAAATCTCTGCTGGCGATCTCCAGGACACTATAGGGATGTTCGAATCAAGCTTTGGAGCTAGATCTAATGAGCGTACAGGCGCGGCTATTAAAGCTAGAGCTGACAGGAGCGATTTTGCGGTATTTCATTTCTTCGACAATCTTAAGAGAGCTATTCTTGAGACTATGAGACAGCTAATTGAACTGATACCGAAAATCTATGATACCGAGCGAAGAATAAGAATTTTAGGTGAAGAGGACGATGAGCTTCTGGTAGACATCAATAAACAAGAGATTAATCCTTCTACAGGAGAGTCAATTATTTTAAATGATCTCTCTATCGGAAGATACGATGTTGTTCCAGGAACAAGACTCTTTTCGACAAGAAGAGAAGAATCGGCTCAAGCAATGGCAGAAGTAATGCAAGCCGCTCCTAATATAGCTCCTCTTATGCTTGATCTTCTTTTTGAAAATCAGGATTGGCCTAAAGCTGATGAAGTTAAGCGTAGATTAGAGAAACACATGAATGTACTCTTAGGAGGAAAAGGCGAACAACCCCCTCCTGGAGAAAACGAGCAAATTTGATCCCTATATTATAGGGAGTAATAAAAACTAGGAGATATTTTCTATGTCTGAGGAACAAGCTTTGGATGCTCTTAATAATCAGGAAACCATCCAGCCTGAAAACGTGCAATCAGAAACAAACGAAAAAGAGGTAGAGTCACGGACTACCGAAGAAGAAGGTTTTTCCCTAGAGGAAATAGCTAAAACTCTTGAAGAAGAGGGAACTGAAGAAGAGGGAAAACCTAAAAAGCCTGTCAGTAAGGTTCAGGAGCGTATTGATAGACTTACTTGGGAAAAGTGGGAAGCTAAAAGAGAATCTGAAAATCTTCGAAGGGAGCTTGAAGAAATCAGGAATGAGGCTAAAACTAAATCCTCTCCTGCTCAAAGACCTATTCCTCCTCTAGAAGATGATTTTGAAGATCCCAACGAATACCGTAAGGCAAGAATTAAATACGAAGATGAAATCTTCGCTTGGAATGAAGCTCAACGTAACATTGAACTAAGTAAGAAACAGGCAGAGGAGAGATTTCAGGAGTCTCTCAAGGCTTTCAACAAGAGAGCTGAACGTATGAGGGCTAAGTATCAAGATTTTGATGATGTGATCGCAACACCTGTTTTTTCTCCTACTCTGAGTCAAGAGATTCTTGATAGTGAGCTAGGTGCTGAAATCGGATATTACTTAGCAAAAAATCCTGATGAGGCTTTAAGGCTTTCTTCTTTGCCTCCTTCGAAGGTTGCAAAGGAGATTGGAAAGCTGGAAATAAGATTCTCTTCGTTTACTAAGAAAACAGTAAGTACTGCTCCTCCTCCTATTAACCCCGTAAACGGGAACGAAGTAGTGAAGAGGAGTATAGAAGAAATGCCTATAGAGGATTTTATGAAGGCGGAAAGACAAAAAAGAATCGAGAAACGGAAAGGACGTTTTCTTTAAGATACGGAGGATTTAAACAATGGCTAACACAATTCTTACTCCTACTATGGTAACTAGGAAAGCTCTCGCTATTCTGCATAGTAAGTTGAACTTCATCGGTTCGATTAACAGGCAGTATGACGACAGCTACGCTAAGACCGGAGCCAAAATCGGAAGTACGCTGAAAGTAAGGCTCCCCAACGAATACACTGTTCGAAAGAACGCTACTCTTGCGGCTCAGGATACTACGGAAAGCTCAGTCGATCTTGTGATGGCTAACCAGTGGGGAGTTGATATTAGCTTCTCTTCTGCAGAGCTTACCCTTGATCTTGACGATTTTGCAGCTAGAGTGCTCGAACCCGCTATGGCAGTTCTCGCTTCTAACATCGAAGCGGAAGCTATCAAGATGTACGCTGATGTCTGGAACATGGTTAATACTGCTGGTACTGCTCAACCCGCTTCACTTGCTGACTGGCTGGCTGCAAGGAAGCTTCTCAATGAGTGTCTTGCCCCTAAAGATGGGAATAGATACTTCTGTATTAACTCTCTAGCAATGGCAGCTATTGTTGATGCTCTGAAGGGTTTGTTTAATCCTCAGTCTGCGATAGCGGATCAGTTTAGGGACGGTGTTATGGGGAGAGCTATAGGTTTTACCTGGCTGGAGAACGATCTTATAGTTCGCCATCTTACTGGCTCTAGGGATAACACTACTCCTCTCGCAGATGGAACAGCCGCGGCAGATCAGGACGGATCTACTATTCACTGTGATGGTTTTGACACGAACGCTACTATAAAGAAGGGTGACGTTATTACTTTCGCAGGTGTTTATGCTGTTCATCCTGAAACAAAGCAGAGCTACGGTTATCTCCAGCAATTTGTAGTAACAGAAGATGCTACAGCTTCAGGGGCATCAGGAGACGTTGATCTTAAGATCTCTCCTTCTGTAATCTCTACTGGAGCGAAACAGAATGTAAGTGCGAGAGTTGCCGACGGTGCTACTGTAACCGTGATTGGTGATGCTAGCTCTTATTATGCTCAGAACCTTGCTTACCACAGGGATGCTTTCGCTTTCGTGACCGCTGACCTTGAAATGCCTAAAGGCGTTGACTTTGCAGCTAGGGAAGTCTATGACGGTATCTCTATGAGAATTGTCCGTCAGTATTCTATCTCCAATGACACCTTTCCTTGCAGGATTGATGTTCTGTTCGGATGCAAAGCAATCAGACCTCAGTTGGCTTGCCGAGTTCAGGGTAAGAAGAACGAGTAATAGGTAATTGAGGGTAGAAAGCTGAAGACTAGGGAGGGCTAATACCCCTCCCTTTTTTATAGGAGAGAGTGATGGATACAAGCGAAGTTATAAAGACCGCTTTTAGGTTGAACGGAGTTAGAACTGTAGACGATGAAAACCTAGCCCTTGGTTTGAATTTATTGAACGTTATGCTCTCTTCTTGGGGAATAGAAGGACTTTCTATTCCCTGTTTTGCTAAAGAAGAGCTTTCTTTAACAGTTGGCAAGGGAGTGTATACCATAGGAATTGATGGGGAATTTAATACTCAAAGACCGAATAGAATCACAGATGCTTATATCAATCATGATAATTATTTTCATCCTTTACTTGTTCATAACAATGCTCAGGAATATTTTGAACAGGGGTCAAGAAATGTTTCAGGTAAACCTTCTGAAATTTTTTATGTTCCTAGCTATCCTCTTGGAGTTATTTATTTCAATAACCTCCCTGATATTGCTTATATCTTAGAGTTGCATTCAGAGAAGAACTTCGAAAACCTTCAAACTATAGGAAGTACTCTTATAGTCCCTCCTGAGTATCATGAAGCTATTCTCTATAATCTTGCAGTTAGAGTATCAATAGCTCTAGACAATCAACCTTCTCAGTATGTAGCTAATGTAGCTAATTTAGCTAAGGGCAATCTTGAAAATAAGAATGCTAAATATGTTATGGACAGAATTTCTAAAATAGATAATGCCCTTATCTATGGAGTGAAGAGATAATGTATATAGGACAAACATACTTGATAAATTTCAGTAACGGAGGACTCACTCCTTTAAAGAATGAGAGTATCCTGAAACCTACTCAGATGATTGAATGTAGGAATTTCGACCTTCAGGGTAATACAAGAATTGTCAGGGGTGGAACTAAGCTAATAAATGAAGAGCCTGTATCTGATTCGCCTAGAATAATGAATATGTTTGATTTTACGACCTATATAGTTTTTGCTACTTCTAACGGTTATTTCTATAAAGGTGTTAATCAGGCTATTGGATCTAACTTAGGTGCTTCTAAACCTACGAGTATTGAGAAATTCGGAAATAAAATTTTTATCTGTAACGGTAATGTAGCTCCTTACTATTGGGATGGGGGGGCTGGAAATATAGTGGCTATGCCCTCTATCCCTTCTTCATGGGCTCCTGGAAACTATCCTGGACAGTTTATAGCTCATGGCAAAGGAAATTCTCTTCGTCTTTGGGCTGTAGATTTTGCTACTACTCCTTTTAATGTATTCGCTTCTAAGAATGGAGATCCTCTTTCCTTTGGTGATGAGGATTGTGTAGTACTGATAATTAATACTGGTGATCTCTATGGGATAGTAGCAGGAGTGGTTTTTCAGGATAATCTCATCCTCTTTGGGAGAAGAAAGGCTTACATAGTTGATGATTCCGCTACAAACCCTGCTTATTGGGGTTATTTTGAATCTCCGTGGGAAGGTGGGACAATTTCCTGGAGAACTTTAGTTAAGACCCCTAACGATATTATTTCTATGACAGAGGATTTTGATATTTACTCTGTTTCTGCTGCTTCTCAGTATGGAGACTATCAAACAGCTTCGCTTCTCCAGGGAACCGGATTAAAGGAATGGATGAGAGAGAACCTTGAGGAGAGCTATATTACTCAATTTCATGGAATATACGATCCTATCCTGAGAGCAGTTAGATTTTTTGTAGTAAGAAAAGATAAACAAGAGATTGATACTTGTCTCCTGTATTTTATCGACAGACCTCTAACTGAAGCTTGGGTTATCCATGATGCTTCTGAATTATCAGCTTCAGGATACAACGCTTCTTGTTCAGCTTTAATCTATGCCGGATCAGGAGATTTTCATATTTGGACAGGAGACTATGATGGAAGTTTCTGGAAATTAAACGATGATGATAAACAAGACGGATCTTCAGGATTTGAGTCTACCTTTACTTCTCCCTCCTCTCCTTTAGAAGCCCCTAGATCAATGAAACGTTTTGATAAGCTCTATTTTGATATAGAAGTTTTTTCCAGTATCCAGGGAGAAATAAAAATAACCCCTATAATAGACAGAGTTCAATATGGAGCTTTCACTATCGTAGCTACGGAAGGGAGAAAATTTTATGAGATCCCTCTAGGGTATCTTGGATATGAATTGAAGTTTAAAGTGAGTAGCAATGTATCAGGGTTTAATTATGCAGTTCATCAAGCTATGGTTGATTTTAAACCTTTAACTAATAAACCTCAGTTAGAACAATGAAGGTAACTTGCGAATACAAAAAAGATAGTAGAACACTTACCCTTTATCTTCCTGATGATGTAGGAGAGTTTCTCCCTGAAGGGAGTATAGGAGAGGGTGTGCTTGCTCCTGGGTCTGTAAACAGCGATCATCTTCAGGATTATATTATTCTTGCTAAACACATTGTAAACGAGATCATAACGGAAGAAAAGATAGCTAACTTTTCAATATCTGCTGATAAATTAGCTGATGGTTCAGTTACTACAGATAAAATAGCTACTAAAGCTATTACTACAATAAAGCTCGATGATAGCTGTATTACCTCAGTCCAACTGCAAGATGGTTCTATAGGGCAGAAAAAGATCCAGGCAGGAAATGCTCTTATAACTATAGTTTCTTCTCTTCCTGCTCTTCCGAATGACGATTATCCTCATGGTTCTACTATTTTTCTGACTACAGACAATAAGCTTTACAGATCTACAGGA
>ERZ1026800.863-NODE-863-length-22641-cov-3.416008_pt1 | contig 22641 bp, 16 predicted proteins | sample MGYA00520873_ERZ1026800 | MGnify/ENA primary metagenome ERZ1026800 (study PRJEB33270, sample SAMEA104284475) | anaerobic digester metagenome | biome: Anaerobic digester microbiome; feature: mesophilic sludge digester; material: Anaerobic digester biomass | place...
GATACTGACAACACCCTGGTCTATTCTGGGAATGAAGATCGTTTGGTTGGATTGATTGGCATCAGCAATATGATAATTGTTGACACCATGGATGCGCTATTAATTTGTCCCCGAACTGATTCCCAGAAGGTAAAGGAATTGGTCCAGATGATTCGAGAACGAGGAATTCATCTTTATCTCTAGGAGTATTACCTATGGAAGCTTATTGTTTAAAATGCAAAACCAAAAGGGAAATCCAAAACCCCAAACCTGCTTACAACAAGGTTGGAGCACCAGTTACAAAGGGCGTTTGTGGTGAATGTGGAACCGTTTTATACCGAACCGGAAGAACACCCGCACATGAAGGAATTGATCCAAACGAATATATTTCTTCTCAACGCAGCGGCAAGCTGGTCATTGTGGAATCACCAGCCAAGGCTCGCACGGTGGGACGATTTCTTGGAAAAGGATATACAGTCCGGGCTTCCGTTGGTCATGTGCGGGATTTACTTCGATCATCATTGTCAGTCGATGTGGAAAATAATTTTACCCCCAAATATCGGGTTCCCAAGGAGAAGAAAGAAGTAGTTAAGGAATTAAAGGAACTTGCCCGGCATCATGCCGAGGTTTACCTGGCAACTGATCCTGATCGGGAGGGTGAAGCAATTGCCTGGCATCTCATGGAAGCTGTTCAAATTGACCCCAAACTATCCAAGCGGGTGGTATTTCATGAGATTACTCAAACTGCAATTGAGGAAGCATTTTCAAATCCACGTCAAATTAATATGGATTTGGTAAATGCCCAACAAGCCCGGAGAGTCCTCGATCGATTGGTGGGTTACAGCATCAGCCCCATTTTATGGGAAAAAGTACGCAGCCGGTTGTCTGCCGGACGGGTGCAATCTGTTGCCCTTCGATTAATCGTGGAACGGGAAAGAGAGATCGATGCCTTCATTCCGGTTGAATATTGGACCATAGAAGCTGAATTCAAACCACAGGGTGGAAAGACTACTTATCGGGCTCGCCTGGTAAAGTTGGATGGAGATGATCCAGAATTAGCCGATGAACCGTCGGTCGAGCCGATCGTTGCGGACATGCAATCAGCGCAATATATTATCGCTAAGATAAAAAAGGGGGAACGTCGGAGAAAACCATCCGCTCCCTTTATTACAAGCACGCTGCAACAGGAAGCATCGCGTAAATTTGGTTATACTGCAAGACGGACCATGTCGATTGCACAACAACTTTATGAAGGTTTGGATGTTGGAGAAGGTGGCAGTACTGGTCTGATTACTTATATGCGCACGGATTCGACAAATATTGCGGAAGTGGCTCAAAAAGAGGCGCGGGAATATATTCAGCAGATCTATGGTGAATCATTTCTGCCAAAAACACCGCCGCAATACAAAACAAGAGCAGTTTCAGCACAGGAAGCGCATGAGGCAATCCGACCGACTTCGGTCAGTCGGACGCCGGAAAAAATCAAACAATATCTATCTTCAGACCAGTTCAAGTTATATCAACTGGTGTGGCAAAGATTTGTAGCTTCGCAAATGGAAGCAGCTGTTTTTGATACGGTATCTGTGGATATTGTGTCCAAGACTGATCTTCATGAATATCTTCTGCGGGTTTCCGGATCCACTGTGAAGTTTCCAGGTTATCTTGTGGTTTATGAGGAATCCAGGGATGAAGATCAAAAGACAGAGGAAGAAAATGTAAAAATTCCACCAGGTTTGGAAGAAGGGCAACCGCAAATACTGGTGCAATTGTACCCGGAGCAACACTTTACTCAACCCCCACCACGCTTTACAGAAGCGACGTTGGTGCAAACCCTGGAAGAATATGGAATTGGACGTCCTTCCACTTACGCGCCCATTCTTTCAACCATCCAGGAACGCGGTTATGTACTCAGAGAAGCAAAACGTTTAAGTCCTACGGATACGGGCATTCTTGTTAACGACATCATGGTCAAGCATTTTCCCACCATTGTTGATTTTCATTTCACCGCTCACATGGAAGGTGACCTGGATCAAGTCGCAGCGGGAAATGAAGTGTGGACAAATGTAGTGGGTGAGTTCTACACCGAATTTAAACCCATGTTGAAGAAAGCTCAGGAAGCCATACCGGTCACAAAGACAGAACTGGAAAAAATTGGACGGAGCTGCCCGGATTGTGGCGGCGATCTGGTTATCCGGTGGGGGAGGTACGGCAGGTTCATTAGCTGTAATAATTTTCCGAAATGTCGTCACACCGAAGCTCTATTGGAAAAGATAGGCGTTATTTGTCCGGAGGACGGCGGGGAAATTGTAATTCGGAAAACCCGTAAAGGTCGGATATTCTATGGTTGCGAGAATTATCCAAACTGTTCCTTTACCTCATGGAAACAACCCATTCCCACACCATGCCCGAAATGTGGTGGCTTATTGGTGGTATCCAATAAACGGGAAGCCCAATGCACGAAATGCGAAGAATCCTTTTTATTGGAACTGTTGAATGAAGTAGCAATCACAACGGCATGATCCTTGCAACAGAATAAGGCATGTGTCTCGAGATAATCACTGGAAATTTGTTGCAACAATTAATAATTTGTTCTAAAATGGACATGAACATTAATATGAACATTTAGAAAAGTGATTTTTGAGACAAAAATGATGGCAACTCTTTGCTTTAAAAATTATGATTTTTCGCAGGAGCAGATGAAATGAACAAAATCATTGAGAAATTTCGAAATCCGTTATATGCTGCCATTGCTGGACTTATCATTGGGCTGATTGTTGGGCTGCCGCTTCTGGGATGGTGGATTTGGCCAGTCCAATGGACTGATGGAGAGCCCAAGGATTTACGTTCTGATTTAAAAATCGATTACCTTTGCATGGCAATCGATTCGCAAATGCGTAATCCATTGCGTTCAGATATTGCTCTTTCCCGCTTTGAATCTTTGGGTGAGGATGGGTTAAAACTCCTAGAAGGTTTAAAACCGGGCGATTGTGGTCTGAATGAAAATGATCTCACTCAATTTCGGCTTTTGGTAAAAGCTCCGACTGCCATAACTCAAGCAACAACTATGGCACCCGTACCTACTCAGGAAATACCCGTAAAGAAAAAGGGGATTGGGAACGCCTGGACAATTGTGGGGCTTTGCCTGACGACACTGGTGGTTGGAGGCGCATTATTGTATTTCCTGCTTCTGCGTAAACCAAGACAAAAAACCCCCAGCATTGCTGCCCAGGCTCAAGAAGTCAGCCGGACTGCAGAACAAACGGATTATGAAGCAGTTGGTCAGGAAGAACCGATTGCGCAATGGATGACCACATACATGCAGGGCGATGATCTCTATGACGATTCCTTCAGTATTGATTCCCCAACAGGAGAATTCCTGGGCGAATGTGGTGTGGGAATATCCGAATCAATTGGGGTAGGCGATCCAAAGAAGGTAACCGCATTTGAGGTTTGGTTATTTGATAAAAATGATACCCAAACTGTGACCAAGGTATTAATGAGCGAGCATGCATTCAACGACCCAGTCATCAGTCAACGGTTGGCTTCCAAGGGTGATCAATCATTGGTCGAACCTGGAACAAAAGTCACGTTGGAAACTGCCACATTGGTATTGGAAGCCCGGGTTGTCGATATGAATTATGGCTCAGGAGCTCTTCCTGCAAACAGTTACTTTGACAGATTAACACTGGAACTGGCTGTCTGGCCAAAAGGGTAATCAATTTAGCCAGCGATGATAAAAAAACCGGACATCTGGAGATGTCCGGTTTTTTATTTGTAGAGACAAGTCATTCAATTTTTAAGATTGTAAATTCAACTGATCCATTTGGAGTTTTGACAATGATCACATCACCAACACGTTTACCCATCAGCGCACTCCCAATCGGACTTTCATGTGATATTCGTCCATTGACTGGATCCGTTTCTTTTGGACCCACAAGTTGAAATCTTTCAGAAGGAAATTTTCCTTCCTGGATTGTCACTGTCGCGCCGATGTCCACAACATCCCGGTCACGGATATTTTCATCAATTATGACTGCATTACGAAGTGTAACCTCAAGTTCCAAAATTCTTCCCTCCAGGAAACCCTGATCTTCCTTGGCGGAGATGTAATCAGCATTTTCTGAGAGATCACCTTGCGAAATGGCTGACCGAAGTCTTTTGGCTATCTGATCGCGAGCGGTTGATTTCAAATATTGTAATTCCGCTTTAAGACGAGTCAAACCTTCCTGGGTTAGATATTGTTCATCATTCATTATGAAATCCTTTATAAAAAATCCGGAATAATTTATACCACCAAGTTCACAATTGGGAAGGGGGGGTCATGGCAGTACAAGTGGATTAAATAGTTTCTGATATTCCTCCACTGCAAAACGATCCGTCATACCGGCAATGTAATCACAAATTGCACGTTCCAAACCCGATTCAGAAACCCACAGCTGGATATGACCGGGCAGAATGGAGGGTGAGGATTGGTATGCCTTGAATAAATCCGTCAGAATCCTTTCAGCTTTTAATGACATTCGAACGAGACGATAATGATGATAAAGATTTGTAAACAAAAAATCCTTTAATTGACGATTGCGTCGCCTGAGGTCTTCGTCAACAGTAACAATATTAAAGGAAAGCTGTTGTAAATCTTCGCGCGAGTGGATGGAATGCGTGGTCAGATTTTTCTCCGTGGTTTGGATGATATTGTTGATTTCCATTCCAATCAGGTTGCGGATAAGTTGATGACGAAATTTTTCTTCCAAAATCTGATCTTGTGCACCGATTTCTCTTATGAGAATTTCCCACAATTCGACCCCTGTCAGCAAATTGGGAGTAATGATTCCGGAACGAAGCCCATCATCCAGGTCATGAGCCATATATGCCAGTTCGTCAGCCACATTGACAACCTGGGCTTCCAATCCACAGTGCAATGCCGGCAGGAAATCCCGGGCATTGGAGATATCATATTCAGTCTCGTGCTTGACGATTCCTTCCAGCACTTCCCAACTCAAGTTTAAACCTGGGAAATCAGGGTATCTTCTTTCCAGTTCGGTAACAATCCGGTAGGATTGTTTATTGTGGTCAAATCCTCCAAAATCCTTCATGAGTTTCGAAAGCGTTGCTTCTCCTGCATGCCCAAATGCCGAATGCCCCAAATCATGTGCTAGGCAAATGGCTTCGGTGAGGTCTTCATTCCCACCCAAGGCACGAGCCAAAGTACGACCGATTTGGGCTACTTCCAATGTATGGGTTAAACGGGTCCGATAGTAATCCCCCTCATAATTAATAAAAACCTGGGTTTTGTACTCCAAACGGCGGAATGCTGTCGTATGTAAAATCCGATCACGATCACGTTGAAAACAAGTACGAAAATCCGATTCATGATCCGGATATAAGCGCCCCCGACTTTTTTTACTGGCAGTACCATAAGGTGCCAGGTATTTTTCTTCCATATCTTCCAAAATTTGACGATTAAAAATCATAACGAACTCCATAAAACGAATGTTGACAGGATTACAAAGAGATAATTGATGAACTGATCAGGATGTGATTGGAATGGTGAAAATTATGGTTTGGGATGCACCAGCTTGTTTGAGTGCATCTGCCACATTGTCTACTTTCTCCGGCGCGACCAAAGCAATCATATTTCCACCCCGCCCGCCACCAGATAATTTCGCGCCCAAAGCGCCACTTTGCAGGGAGGTCGATACCAACAAATCCAATTTCGTACTTGAAACAGTCATTTCCTGCAACAAAATGTGGTTTTGGGATAATAGGGAGCCAAGGTATTCAATTTTGCCATGTTCAATAGCTGTGCGAGCCTGATCAGTTATCTGTGCCACCTGGGTAAATAATGTTTCGAATTTATCCGGTGAATCTTCCCATCGGCGACGGACATCTGAAACAACTTTACCCGTTGGACTGGGTTCACCGGTATCTGCAATAATCAATGTGAAAGGCTGTTTGACATGTACCAGTTGCCATGGATGCCCCTTGATAAAATAAATTGGTTGTTGGTATGTAATGACGGTATTGTCAATTCCTGATGGATTTCCATGTTGTCTGCGTTCGGAAAGATAGGCGATCTGATTGATCGTTGGGGGATCAAGAGGGTGACCGAGAAAGTTCGGTAAAGACCGGCAGATTGCCACTGCGACTGCAGCGCTTGATCCCATTCCACTGGCTGGAGGAATTGTGGATTTAATTATCAACCGGAGTGGAGGCAGATTAGAACATTTTAGTACGTCCTGAATTGCCAGAAGGGTGATTTTAATGGGATGTGAGTCAGATAGTTGATCCAAGCGGGATGATAAATGGATTGCGGGTGCTTCAATCCAAATATCCTCTCGGGAGCCCCCGGGTAAAGGAACGATGGTGGCACGGACAGAGACCTGGTTAATGGGAACAGCTATTGCGGGTCGGTTGTATACCACAGCATGTTCACCAAATAGGATGCATTTTCCAGGTGCGGTCGCGGTCGTGGCAGGCATTTGAGTCTTATGATAGATAAATTATTCCAACCACACTGATTCCCCAAAGAACAATCGTGATTTGAAGGGGAATATCGGATAGCAATACTTCCTCGGGGGCTCCGCCGGCATCTTCCACCTGGATTAAATATAAATACCGAAACAGGCTGTACAGGACGAAGGGGATCGTTAGCATCATCAGGTAGTTTTCAGGTAAATTAACCGCCGAAAAAGTGTAAAGGCTGTAAGCAATAATGGTTGTGCTGAGCACAATGATGATCAATTGGTCCAAAAGTTGGATTGTATATCCCCCCAACACCTTGCGATGGTTTCGGGCATCGTCTGTCATCAGTACCAATTCTGCACGGCGTTTCCCAAAACCAAGGAACAAAGCCAATAATGTCATACAGACAAACAACCAGGGGGAGAATCTTTCCACGTCTATCAGAACAACACCTGCCAAAACCCTCAGCACAAAACCTGCTGCAACGACCAGGACATCAATTAATGGAATGTGTTTCAACCATCGTGAATAGGCAATATTTAAAAATAAATATCCAAGGGCAACAATGGTAAATTGCCAGGAAAGGATAATGGATACCGTTACAGTTACACAGGATAATAATATTGCTGCAATAAGGGCTGACTTGACGGATAATTTGCCAGATGCAATGGGTCGATTGCGTTTAATTGGATGTTCCTGATCATATTGAATATCCAGAATATCATTGAGAATATAGACAATGCCAGAAATAATGCAGAATAAGAATAAACCAGTTAAGGTACGAAATAACGCAGTTGGATTCGTTAATTGTTTATCAAAAATCAAGGGAGCCAGAAGGAATGCGTTCTTCGTCCACTGACGCGGCCGCATGGATTTAATGATTAACTGAATCATGATGTAATCTTATCATAACTCTTGCGATACAATAAACGTATGGAGAAGAACCGCTTGGATGTGATGATGGTTGAGCGCGGTATCGCGGGCAGTCGATCTTTGGCACAGCGACTTATCATGGCTGGACAGGTGAGGGTGAATGGTCAGATTGCAGAAAAACCTTCACTTAAGTTTGATAATACCGTGAAAATAGTTCTGGAAACAGGTCCCCGATATATCTCGCGCGGGGGCGAGAAACTTGAAGCAGGTCTGGCAGCCTGGAATTTATTGGATCTTTCAGGCTTGGTTTGTGTGGATGTAGGTGCATCAACAGGTGGTTTTACGGATTGTTTATTGCAGCATAAGGCAGACCGGGTTTATGCGGTGGATGTTGGGTACGGAGTTTTACACTGGAAATTAAGAAATGATCCCAGGGTTGTCTGCATGGAGAGAACCAATGCGCGGTACATTGAGTCTTTTCCGGAAAATGTTAACCTGGTGACAGTGGATGCATCGTTTATATCTTTAAGAGTATTATTGCCTGTGATTCATTTGTGGCAATCCAAGGATGGTTTACTGATTGCATTGATAAAACCTCAATTTGAAGCTGGCAGGAAGGACGCCGCAAAAGGGGCTGGTGTAATCAGAGATCCTGAAGTACACAGGCGTGTGATTGAAGAGGTATTTTATGAGGCGCAAAAATCCGGATATGGGATCAAGGGATTGATCAGGTCGCCTTTGTTAGGACCGAAAGGAAATACGGAGTTTCTAACTTATTTGTCATGGAATGAGAGTTCCTTATCCCACTTGGATGAATTAATCAATCAGGTAATCGGTGGGCAATAACCGAATTGGAGGAAGAAATGGTTGATGCTTATGTCCGCAGATTATTAGGAAATAATGAAACCATTCTATTCACCACCCGGCAACACTGGTTTCTTCTGGTACAGGAGATTTTCCTTGAATTGGTGCTGGTTGGGGTGATTGTTTTTCTAGGATTGTTATTATTACCGGTGTCACCACTTTTCGCTCTAGCTTTTATCCTGCTTATCGTGCCACTATATGGGTTGATTCGGGATATCCTGGTTTTTTCCTCTCAACAATTCCTGGTTACCAACCGCAGAGTCATTCATGTTCGGGGTGTATTTCATAAAACCGTCATGGATTCTTCCCTGGAGAAAGTAAACGATGTAAATATGGATCAACCTTTATTGGGCAGGTTGTTTGATTATGGCGATGTCCGGATTCTTACCGCAAGCGAAGAAGGCGTCAATGTATTCAAATTTATCGCAAAACCCATCAAGTTGAAAACTGCCATGTTAAATGCCAAAGCTGCGATGAGCCACCAGGAATTGGTATCTGAAGATTATGGCAATGGTCAGTCATCCAAGGTATCTCCGGAGATTCAATTAAAACAGGAAGTAATTCGTATGATTGAGGAATTGGATGATCTCAGAAAGAAAGGGATCATTTCAGAAGAGGAATTTCGCCAAAAAAAGGCTGAACTATTAAAACGAATATGAATAGGGCGACGAACTTAGGAATAAAGGGTTTTTAAGGTATACTAATCCGGTTATGAGGATGGAATCGATTCGAAATTTCTGCATAATTGCTCATATTGACCATGGTAAATCGACGCTTGCAGACCGGCTGCTGCAAATGACTGGTACCGTGTCAGACAGGGAAATGGTGGCGCAGATCCTTGATTCGATGGATTTGGAACGCGAAAAAGGCGTGACCATCAAAGCTTCTGCGGTTCGCATGCTCTATAAGGCGAAAGATGGCATTGAATATGAGTTGAACCTGATCGACACTCCCGGACACGTGGATTTCAATTATGAAGTCAGCCGTGCATTGGCGGCATGTGAAGGGGCAATATTAATTGTGGATGCCACCCAGGGGATAGAAGCTCAAACACTGGCAAACCTGTACCTGGCATTGGATGCTGATCTCATTATCCTTCCGGTCATTAATAAGATTGATTTGCCATCAGCCCGACCAGATGAGATTGCCATGGATTTGGAACATTTGCTTGGAGTTTCAGCGGATGACATCCCCAGAATTTCTGCCAAAGATGGAACCAATGTAGACCAGGTGCTCGAAGCTATTGTTCGTTTTGTTCCTCCACCACAAGGTGATACTGATTTGCCGTTAAGGGCATTAATTTTTGACTCGCATTATGATTCGTACAAGGGAGTGGTTGCGTATATCCGAATAGTTGATGGAAAAATCCGATCCTCGGATGGTCTTCGGTTGATGGCTACAATGACGGACATCAAGCCGGTCGAAATTGGTATTTTTTCACCCAATATGAAACCAGTCGATCAATTACTGGCAGGGGATGTGGGGTATATCGCAACAGGTTTAAAAACCGTTTCTGAATGCCGGGTCGGAGACACAATCACGGGCATCCAAAATCCAACCCATGCGCCTCTCCCGGGTTATCGTCACCCCAAACCGATGGTTTTTGCCGGGATATACCCTGTTGAAGGAGAGGATTATGACGATCTGAAGGAATCGTTGGAGAAACTCCAGCTGAACGATGCTTCCCTGATTTATCAACCTGAGACTTCTCAAGCATTGAACTTTGGTTTTCGTTGTGGTTTTCTGGGATTATTCCATATGGAAATCATCCAGGAAAGGTTGGAACGGGAATATGACCTGGATGTGGTGATCACAGCCCCCTCAGTGGAATATGAAGTGTATCTATTGAATGGGGATAAACTGGTCATCGATTCCCCATCCGACTTGCCGGACGAATCCGTCATTCAGGAAATCAGGGAACCATGGATGCGTTTGGATATCATTACCCCAACGGAATTTTATGGACCTGTGATGGAATTGGTGACCAGTCATCAAGGCATATTTGCCCAACAGGATTATCCAGCACCAGATCGGGTCCAATTAGCCTATGAGATACCGCTGGCTCAAATCATTGTCGATTTCTTTGATGATCTTAAATCCCGGACACGGGGTTATGCATCGATGGATTATGCGTTCATTGGTTACCGTCCAAGCGATTTGGTTAAGTTGGAAGTGATGGTGGGGGGAGAGCCGGTCGACGCACTGGCTTGCATTGTTCATAAGGATGAGGCGTATCATAAAGGTCAACGGCTGGTGACCAGATTGAAAAAATTGATCCCCCGGCAGATGTATGATGTGGCAATACAGGCTTCTGCAAGTGGACGCATTATCTCACGTGCCAACGTTAAAGCATTGCGGAAAGATGTGCTGGCTAAATGTTATGGCGGAGATATTACACGCAAGAAGAAATTACTTGAGAAACAGAAACGCGGCAAGCGACGGATGAAAATGGTGGGAAGTGTCGAAATTCCACAGGAAGCATTTATGGCAGTACTGCGCCTGGAGGACGAGTGACACAGACAGAATCCTCAAAACGCTTTAGCCGATGGCGTTGGCTGCCCGGTGTACTCATCAGTGCCGTAGCCATCTTAATCATTATCAAGGTGGCAGGGGATTGGGATGCCCTCATTCAATCTTTTCGTTTATTTGGGATCAAATATATCCTGGCTGCGACTGGATCGTGTCTGCTCTTTTTATTGATTCGCGGACAAGCCTGGAGAACAATTCTTGGTGGAAGGGCAACTTTTCCTCAAGCATTCCGGGTTGTAAACGAGGGATACCTGGTTAATAACATTCTGTTCAATCGGGCAGGCGAACTTGCCAGAGCTGTAATCATGGGCAGGATCATTGGAGAAAACCCATTTTTTGTTCTTTCCACCATTGTCATTGAACGCGCTTTCGACCTTGTAATAGCCGCTGGTTTATTACTGGCTACTTTACCCCTGGCATTGGGTATGGATTGGGCACGCCCGGTTGCAGTTGTCACAATAATGCTTGTGGTCATTGGATTGGTGGTTTTATTTCTCATCGCCCGAAACCATAAAATCGTCGAAGGATGGGCGGAAAATAACCTCACAAAATGGAATTTTACCCGCAAGTACCTCCTGCCTCAAATAAAACCTTTACTGGCAGGTTTGGGTACCCTGACAAAGCCGGCACAATTTCTACTCTCGTTTTTATGGATTTCCATCAGCTGGGTGGCAGCCATTGGAATGTACTACACCATGTTGTTAGCCATCAATCCTCATGCACCGGTTTGGTGGGGGATATTTGCAGATTCTGTACTGGCAGTGGGAATTGCACTGCCTTCAGCTCCAGCAGCACTGGGTGTTTTTGAAGGTTCATTGGTGGCGGCTTTGGTATTATTAGGGATTGATAGTTCAACAGCTTTGGCATATGCTGTCATCCTTCACTTCCTTCAATTTGTTGTCACGTGCATTATCGGTTTTTGGGGATTATTCAAAGAAGGACGCTCCCTTCATGAGCTATTAAATGGTATGAGACAAAAGCCGGAGCAGCAATAACTACCATGCGTATTCTCATATGCCTGACATACTATCGCCCACATTATTCGGGATTGACCATCTATACAGAACGTCTTGCCAAGGCGCTTGCAAACCGGGGACATCATGTTTCCATTCTGACCTCAAGATTTAATGAATCTTTATCCACCACCGAGGTCTCTGATGGTGTGACAATTCATCGTTTGAATGTATTAATGCGGATCAGTAAGGGAGTTATTATGCCATCAATGCCTGCCAGGGCATACGATTTGATCAGGCAGGCTGATGTGGTGAATTTACATGTCCCGCAACTTGATGCGGCTCCAGACGCTGTTTTGAGTAGAATATTGGGACGACCGGTGGTTTTGACTTATCATTGTGATTTACATTTGCCCAAGGGTTTTATTCATGGCATAGCAAATCAGGTATCACATCTGGCAAATCATGTGTCAGCTGGTATGGCAAATGTGATCATTACGAATACCAGGGATTACGCTGAAAACTCACCTTTTTTGACTAAATATCTTGACAAGGTGGGAATTATCAATCCACCCGCGGAGCTTCCTGATATTTCTAAAGAGGATCTGGAACGATTTCAACAAGATTGGAATATTGATCCGTCACAGCCAGTAATTGGCATGGCAGCCCGGTTGGCATCTGAGAAGGGGGTGGAGTACCTTGTAGAGGCTATGCCCAAAATATTGGAGAAACATAAAGGAGCCAGGGTCTTATTTGTTGGACAATACGAAAATCTGCTTGGCGAAGAAAAATATGCTCAAAGATTGACTCCATTGATTGATAAGCTCAAGGGTCATTGGACATTCCTGGGGAATGTAAATAATAAAGATCTGACTGCATTTTATAAAAGCTGCGATCTGACAGTTCTTCCCAGTACAAATCCAACAGAATCGTTTGGGATGGTTCAAATTGAATCCATGATCTGTGGGGTACCGGTTGTTGCTTCCAATATGCCGGGGATTCGCCATCCGGTACAATCGACAGGAATGGGACTGATTGTACCGGCGAAAAATTCAACTGCCCTGGCGAATGCAATTTTGGAGATATTGGATCATCCACATAAGTATCAGGGTGACTCAGATTTTATACGGAAGCTTTATAGCCCTGATTCCGTTGCAGAACAATATGAACAATATTTCGTTAAAATAATTAAAAACAGGAAAACTAAATCCAAAAACATCAATCATGGAAATTCGCATGGATGAGCAGGTACCGGATTTTTTGTGGCGGAATATTTCGTCGCTTCCATACTTTCGGGGACTATTACGAGCTGTTGAAGGACGGTTTTATCAAACCATTAAATTGATCGGACCCGTTTTGGATCTTGGGTGTGGTGATGGTCATTTTACTGAAGCAACATTTGAGAAACCATTGGATATCGGTCTTGATCCCTGGCTAAGACCCCTCCAGGAGGCACAAAAAAGGCAGATTTATGGACTGAATATTTTTGCTGAAGGTGCCTGCATGCCATTTGATGACCAAGCCTTTTGGTCTGTCATCAGCAATTCTGTTTTGGAACATATACCCGACTTGATGCCGGTTCTAAATGAGGTCGCACGCGTAATAAAACCGGGTGGAAAGTTTGTGTTTTGCGTACCCAACCACCAGTTCGATCAATCATTATCCATCGGAAATTGGCTGGATCAAGTTGGATTGCATCGATTGTCGAAGAAATACCGGCGATGGTTTGAACGAATTGCCCGGCATCATCACCTGGATTCACCAGAGGTTTGGACAAGGCGTCTCAATGAAGCTGGATTTGAAGTAATACAATGGTGGCATTACTTTTCCCCCAAATCGCAGGCAGTCATGGAATGGGGGCATTTCCTGGGCTTACCTTCACTTGTCCTGCGAAAATTAACCGGAAAATGGATTCTGATGCCGACCCGGAGGAATCTGGGAATCGTGTATCGGTTACTACAACCTTATTATTTACCATCAGCGGAATGTGGGAACGGAGTTTGCACCTTTTATATTGCACAACGGAAATAAACAATGTCCAATTCAATCCGAAAATATGGCTATTATCTGCTTTCCATTGGCGAAATACTATCAGGATTTCGAAATCCTATTTCAATTATGAAATGTTTTTTAGGATCGAAACCTGCAGGATTTCAATTGATTGAAACAAGGTCAGGTTATCAATTTTATGTACGCGGTAAAATGGACATTTGGAGTGTCAAGGAAGCCGTTATTGATCGATTTTATGAAAAATATGGTTTCAAGATCCAAAAAGGTTGGAAGATAGTGGATATCGGCGCGGGAATTGGTGAATTTACTGTATTTGCCAGTCAGAATACAGCAAATGGAGAAATAATCGCATTTGAGCCATTTCCAGAATCCCACTCACTTCTTGAAAAAAATAATCACCTGAATGGTGCGGAAAACACAAGAGCGATTCAAAAAGCTGTATCCAAGGAGACCGGTCAAATTCTGCTTGATCTGACCGATGGCGAACCATTACAATTTCAAAGTTATGAACCATCCCGAAATGTGTCCAATCGGGAGATTATTAGAGTGCAGTGCCTGAGCCTTAAGGATGTGCTTGATGATTATCAAATTGGAATATGCAACCTTCTCAAGCTGGATTGCGAGGGTGCGGAATATGGAATCTTGATGTACACTTCAGATGAGGTCATTCATCGGGTGGAGAGGATCGTGATGGAATATCACGACGTACAGGGGCACCACCATTCTGAAATTTCGCTATTCCTGGAGAAAAAGGGCTTTAAGGTGGATGTGTATCAAAACCCGGTTCATGATCATATCGGTTATCTGCGGGCAATTCAAAACAATTTACTGTAATTAATCGGGAATTAAAATGGACCACGAACCGAGTATTTTGGATTATCTGTTATCGAAAATACAGTTCTGGAAGAAAACAGGAATTCAAATCCCCAAATCTTCCATGCCAGTTTTCGATGAAAGCACAGGCTTGATCGAAGAAAAAATATTGATCGAGGAAGAAGATCAATCAACAAAGGATGAGGGTGAACTGGAACCATCGAAGGAATCGGTGGTCTCCAATCTCTCAACGGTAAAATCACCATTTCCATGGCGGGTCTTTCTTGCACTGTGTATTGCACTGGTTGCTCAACTCTCCCTGGAACCCAAAGTAAATAGGAGCTGGCTGCCAGGGGCAGTCCTATATCTCATATCAGGTGGATTATTAATCTGGTCCATTCTAAGAAATGAATTTTCAACAGCAAATTTCCCTGGACCGGATAATATTGACCAGGCGGATCAGGTTTACCAGGGATCATCCTGGAATGATGTGCTGAGTTCCAAATGGGAGTGGTTGATTCCGGGATTCATATTAAGCATCCTGGCGTTTTTAAGTTTTAAAACTGGAGCGGACCAATACAAATTTACATGGTTTAATTTATTGGTCTGGCTTGGGGCATTGGTTTTTATGGCGAGTGTGTTCTGGCAGAAAAATGGAGCACTGGGTAATAACTGGAAAAAAATAAAAACATTTTTTACCAATGGAATAGTTCATTTTAAAATCACTCCCTGGGCATTGTTGGTTATTATAGTATTTGGCTTGGCGCTTTATTTCCGTTTCCATCAATTGAACCAGGTCCCATCACAAATGGTCAGTGATCACGCTGAAAAATTGTTGGATGTCGGGGATATCCTCAAGGGTCAGACCAGCGTCTATTTCCCGCGTAACACCGGTCGTGAATTTTTCCAGATGTATTGGACCGCCCTGATAATAATCATTTTTAAAACAGGTTTGAGTTTTATTAGTTTAAAACTAGGCACAGTGATTCTTGGTGTGCTTACCCTTCCATATATTTATCTGCTTGGGAAGGAGCTTGGAAATCGACGGATTGGATTAATTGCGATGGCATTCGCAGGAATGGCTTATTGGCCAAATTTAATTTCCCGAATTGCCTTGCGATTTACTCTTTATCCCTTCTTTTTTGCACCAGCACTCTATTACTTTTTAAAAGGGATTCGTAATCAAAAGAGAAATGATTTTGTGCTGGCAGGATTATTTGTCGGCTTGGGGCTGCAAGGATATTCACCTTATCGTGTTGTACCCATATTACTGGTGATTGGTCTGGGAATATTTCTCCTTCACAAAATGGGAATATCTCACCGCAGCGAACGACGGCGTGCTGCATTTGGATTGTTAATCATTGCTGTCATTTCGATGGTAATTTTTCTTCCTTTATTGAGATATATGCTGGCATATCCGGACATGGTCGGGTATCGTGCGATTACACGGCTAAGCTCCGTTGAGCAACCCATCCAGGGGAATCCATGGCTGGTGTTTTTTGAAAATTTGTGGCGGGCAATGACCATGTTTGCCTGGGATGATGGAGAGGTGTGGGTCATTTCCATTACCCATCGACCGGTTCTGGATTTTATTACCGGTGGATTATTCCACCTGGGCTTATTGGCAATGGTGGTAAGGTATATTAAAAAACGCAACTGGCTGGATTTATTCATTCCCCTGTCCATTCCCATCTTGATGCTGCCTTCCATTCTCTCGCTGGCTTTTCCGGGAGAAAATCCATGCCTGAATCGAACCGCAGGAGCCATCATTCCGGTGTTTTTGTTGGTCGGTTTTGCACTGGACGGGATAATGCGTTCCATTGAACGGGTGAATACCAAAAATGCGATCAAACTCGCCTGGGCAATTTTTGCAATTCTTTTGATGCTTGCCAGTATACAAAACTATTCACTTGTATTCAATCAATATAAAAAAGTATACCAAGCGAGCGCCTGGAATACATCGGATATTGGACATGTTATTCGGGGTTTTTCGGAGTCGGTTGGCAGTGCTGATACAGCCTTCCTGGTGGCTTATCCCCATTGGGTGGATTCCAGGTTGGTCGGAATTAATGCCGGGTATCCATTTAAAGATTACGCCCTTTGGACCGATCAATTCGAATCAACTTTACAGGACCCGAGGGCGAAACTCTTTGTCATCAACATAAATGATAATGCAGATATTGAAAAATTAGCTCAACTCTATCCAACAGGTTCATTAAGCCTGTATGATGTGCCCCTGGAAGGTAAGGATTTTTATATCTTCTTTGTCCCTCCAGCCCCTATTACGAAGCCATAGGATCGATAAACAGCTATACAGGAGATCTTCAGGTTTATGAGTATAGAGCAGGATCAATCGTCTTTGAAGTCGATCACTAAAAAACAATATCACTGGATCTGGGATGTACTGCTCCTGGCTATTTTAGTATTGGGAGGGTATTTCCGGTTGGTTGGATTGAATTGGGATTCAAACCACCATCTTCATCCGGACGAGCGATTCCTGACAATGGTGGAGACATCCATTTCGCCTGTTCAGGCTGGAGATTATTTTGACACGGATCATTCCACGCTTAATCCACATAATACCGGTTATTCATTTTATGTGTATGGCACATTGCCATTGTTTATCGTTCGATATGTTGGGGAATGGATTGGTAAAACAGGCTATGATGAAATCTTTCTGGTTGGACGATTTTTATCAGCCTTGTTTGATTTATTTACTGTTTTCGTAGTCTATTTAATAGCCTTCAGATTGTATAAACGTCCGGGGGTGGCTGTTCTGGCAGCTGGGTTTTCAGCGTTTGCAGTCTTGCAAATTCAACTATCCCATTTCTTTACTGTTGACAGCTTTTTAACCTTCTTTATCACTTTAATGCTTTATTTTGCCATCCAGGTCATGACCCCTGAAATACGCTTGTCGACCGATGGGGATCCCTTTGACAGGCGGGAAATTCCCTCAATCAAGACATGGCTAAAGCTGCCATGGAGAAATTTTGCTCCTTATGCATTATTCGGTGTTTCGCTGGGTATGGCTGTGGCATGCAAGGTAAGTGCCGCGCCTGTTGCGATTTTATTGCCGGTTGGAGCAGCCATTTATTATTTCCAGTTGCCGGAGTCGAAACGGGGTGAATATCTGATCGTGATCCTGCGCAACCTGATTCTGGCAGCGGTCATATCGTTGATTGTATTTCGGGTTTTTCAACCCTATGCATTTTCAGGTCCCGGTTTTTTTGGCATTCAACCCAATCCCAAATGGATCGCCAACCTCAAAGAACTCCAAAATCAATCCACGGGAAATGTGGATTTTCCGCCTGCGCTGCAATGGGCGAGGAGACCGCTATGGTTTGGTTGGTGGAATATGACCGCCTGGGGACTTGGCTTGCCATTGGGATTACTTTCATGGGCGGGGTTCCTCTGGATGGGATGGAAAATCTGGAAAAGACATGAATGGGCAGTACACCTTCTGATCTGGTTATGGGTGGGATTATTCTTCCTGTGGCAGGGAACTGGATTTGTCAGTAGTATGCGTTACCTGTTACCCATATATCCCGCGATGGCAGTCATTGCTGCATGGGGCATCCATTCATTATGGATTACAGCCCTGGAAATAAAAAAACCAAAAATAGATGTCGCACTTTGCATAACCTCAATCGTTATTGGTGTGGGTGTCTTGATAGCCAGTGGTATGTGGTCATATGCATTCACCCGCATCTACACCCGTCCGGAGGCGCGGGTAGCTGCCAGTAGTTGGATTTATGAAAATATTCCAGGTCCCATCAATCTACAAATAATAGATGCGAAGGGAATTGTCCAGCAGCCGCTTTCAACCTTGGGGGTGACAACACTCTCAACATCTCAACCTTTACGGATGACTTTTTCAACAGATGAAGTGTTAACCATTACTCAATTGGACTTTGAAAACTTTATGGAAATTGGTTCCAATGGAGAGCAGCGGACTGTGGTTGTTACGATCAAACCAATGGAACAAAAAGTCGCCGGTGAGGTCTATGGGTATCTGTTGGCTAATTTTGATGCCCCCCAGCCTTATTCCATTCCTTTACAAACTCCGATGATTACTGAACCCGGTTTGGAATATGAGATCAAACTGGAAGTGTTGGAACCTGCTCTCATGCGCCTGACTGGAAAAATAAAATTAAACGGGATCAATTCAGAAGGCAATGAAATCATATATTCATTACCCGAATTGGTTGAAGTTGTTCGGCAGGATAAACCTTACACGATATCAACAGTCATTCCAGTAACCAGTGGTGAATTATCCAGCGTGGGAATACCCCATGCAGTGGATTGGTGGCATGGGCATGGTAACAAGATTTTACAATTAAGTGTTTCGGAATCCGGGAACCCTGGAACAATTTTGGGAAAAGCGATTGTCCAATCGGATTTTGGAATTGCATCCGATGATCGTGGAAATTTAATTGAATTTCAACTTGAGCCGACCATTTTATTGGATTCCAATAAACAATATACATTTACCTTTGAATTAATCGAGGGTGAAGGTGCAATCGCCTTTTATGGCTCAAGGGTGGCGGTTGAGTCAACGTGGGATTTGGCGATTCCACTGGATTTGGGACGCGGTAATCCATTTGATACCTATTCCGGCATTTATCGAACTGACTTAAATTTTGAAATGTACTGGGATGACAGCCTTGATAAAAAGGATCGATTCCAGAATATTTTGGATCAAACTGATTACATCATCATGAGTTCAAACCGCCAATGGGGGACGACCGTACGCGTACCGGAACGTTATCCATTAACCACGTTCGTTTACCGGCATTTGGTTGGCTGTCCGGATGGGATGGATACCGTTAAATGTTACAACCTGGCTGAACCTGGAATGTATACTGGCGATCTCGGTTTTGAGTTAGTGAATGTGACAACATCCTACCCCAACCTGGGAAAACTGGAATTCAATACCCAATTTGCAGAGGAAGCCTTTACTGTATATGACCATCCCAAGGTGATGATATTTAAAAAGACGGATGGATATCATTCAGCAACAATACAGGCGAAATTGGATAGTGTCGATCTTAGTAAAGTGATTCATTTGACTCCCAGGGAGGCGAGCAAATATCGATCAAGTGTGCTCTCAACAACCGGCGGGCAAATAGGACCAGGACCTGCAACTTTAACACTGCCTGAAAATCAGTTGGAGGAACAACAGAGTGGGGGAACCTGGAATGATTTATTTGACATAAACTCGATGATTAATCGCCATCCTGGATTGGGCTTGATTGTTTGGTACCTGGCGATTACAGTTTTGGGATGGATTGTTTATCCATTATTGCGCGTAGCCATGAAGGGTTTGGCTGACCGGGGGTATACATTTGCTAAGCTGTCAGGATTAATCATTCTGGCATTCATGGTTTGGCTGGCTGCTTCAGTTGGATTAACTTTTTCAAAATTAACAATTTCCATTGCCTTATTAATAATTTTAGCTGTCAGCTTGATTGTGACAATAATTCACTGGCGTGAGATCGTTGATGAATTTAGAACCAGGTGGAAATATTTTGTAATAATTGAAATAGCATCCATTTTATTCCTGGGTTCATTCCTGTTGGTACGACTCGGAAATCCGGATTTATGGCATCCTTTCAAGGGTGGTGAAAAGCCCATGGATTTTGCATATTTTAATGCAATTCTGAAGAGTACCAGTTTTCCGCCTTATGATCCCTGGTTTTCCGGTGGTTACATAAATTATTATTACTATGGTTTTGTGATCGTCGGTGTTTTAGTTAAATGGTTGGGTATTGTTCCATCAATCGCATATAACCTGATCCTTCCGACCTGGTTCAGCTTTGAAGCCATGGGTGCCTTTGGAATTGCGATCAGTATTTATTCGTCCGTGACAAGGAAAAATTCCATATGGTTGAAAAATGAATCGACCCAGGAAGAAAAAGGAAAAAAAGATCGCTCCTGGATACAAGATTGGACACTAATCTGGGTGGGGTTGGCTGGAGCAGTCTGTGTATTGATTTTAGGTAATTTAGGAACCGTCAGGATGATCTGGTATGGATTGCAACGATTGGTTGCTCCTGGCGGGATCATTGAAGGAGCCAACTTCCTTCAACGGATGGAATGGACCATCGGCGGGTTGGGACAATATTTTAGCGGCGTAAAATTCCCGTATGGTTGGGGGGAATGGTATTGGATCCCATCCAGGGCATTACCGGGTGATACGATTACAGAATTTCCGGCATTTACATTCCTTTATGCTGACATGCATGCGCACCTGATTGCCCTGCCAATAACCATTCTGGCGATTGCCTGGGCGTTTTCCATACTGATGGAAAGGGGATCATTTCTTCAAAACGGGAAGTGGTTGAGCTGGATATGGACGATTAGTTTTGGCGCAATTGTAATTGGGGCATTACGTCCAACCAATACTTGGGATTTTCCCACTTACCTCGGTTTGGCGGTGGTGACCCTTCTATATACCGGAATTCGTTATTATCTCGTTGAAAAAGAACAATCTGAAATGAAAGTGCGACGAAATTGGAGAACCACCCTGCTGCTTTTAGGCAGCCTGGGATTGTTCATTGCATTGGCATTATTGTTCTATGCACCATTTTCGCATTGGTATGGTCAGGGATATACAAGCATACGATTATGGGAAGGCGAGCACTCCCCATTCTGGTCGTATATCACACATTGGGGCTTGTTCCTGTTTATCATAGTCACATGGTTAATCCATGAAATGGTGGATTGGCTGGCAAATACACCTTTTTCAGCACTTTCGAAACTACGACTATATAAAAATTACATCCTGGTTTTTACAATCCTGATTTTTGGGGTGGTTGTTTTCCTTCAAGCCGGCGGAACAAATCTACTTTTACCTGAAAATTTACGCTTTGAATTGAAATACCCGGGTATTCAGATTGCTTGGCTGGCTGTGTTTATCATCCTGCTTTCTTTTGTTTTGATTTTGCGTCCCAATCAACCGGATGGGAAACGATTCACATTATTCCTGATCACTCTTGCAACGACACTGACACTGGTTGTGGAAGTTGTTGTCCTGCAAGGTGACATCGGTCGGATGAATACGGTTTTTAAATTTTATTTACAAGGTTGGACCATGCTGGGGATCAGCGCAGCAGTCTGCCTGTTTTGGTTGATACCTCATATCCGTATAAAGTGGAAGATGGGTCTCCAAAGTACCTGGATGACCATTTTTGTTTTACTGATTGGCAGCGCAGCGCTATTTCCTTATCTTGCCACGGTTGATAAAATCCGGGATCGGATGGACATTGAGGCTCCACATACGCTCGATGGCATGATGTATATGGCTACTTCTCATTATAATGAAGCCGGTTATGATCTGGATTTAAACGAGGATTATCTCGCAATTAAATGGATGCAGCAGAATATAAATGGTTCACCGGTCATTGTGGAAGGAAACGCTCCTTTGTATCACTGGGGAAGCCGATTCTCGATCTATACCGGCTTGCCAACTGTGATCGGTTGGGACTGGCATCAAATTCAACAAAGGGCATTGACACCTTCAACCTGGGTGACCGATCGTATCAAGGAGGTTTCGAACTTCTATTCCACTACTGATAAATCCTTTGTGGCGGGATTTTTACAGAAATATGATGTGTCTTATGTAATCGTTGGACAATTGGAACAGGTTTTATATCCAGGTGAGGGAATGGGTAAATTCCAAAATTGGGAAGGTGATCTTTGGGATCGTGTATACCAGGATAAAGCAACGACGATTTACCAGGTGAAAAAATAATGGGAAAAATAACCGGCAGACTTTTTCATATCACACCAATTTCTTCATACCTGAAAGCAATAGATCGGGGTGAGTATGCCAGTGATACATTGGCATCGGAAGGATTTATCCATTGTTCCTTGAGAGATCAAGTGCTTCCTGTTGCCGAAACCTGGTTTAAAGGTCAAAACAAACTGTTATTACTGGAAATCAACCCCGAAAAATTATTGTCCGAGGTAAGGATGGATCCCGTTCCCGGAGCAGGAGAATATCCGCACATTTATGGTGTGTTAAACCTGGATGCAATTACGGTTGTTTGGGAATTTGAACCAGACACTGAGGGGCATTTTCACTTTCCTACGGTAAAATGGATGCCGGAAGGAATATAATGATTCTCTCGTTTTTGACCTGGTATTTGATCAGCAT
>ERZ1026800.870-NODE-870-length-22565-cov-5.825252_pt1 | contig 22565 bp, 17 predicted proteins | sample MGYA00520873_ERZ1026800 | MGnify/ENA primary metagenome ERZ1026800 (study PRJEB33270, sample SAMEA104284475) | anaerobic digester metagenome | biome: Anaerobic digester microbiome; feature: mesophilic sludge digester; material: Anaerobic digester biomass | place...
AAATACGGTCGCCATCAAGCAGATATGGATTTGCCTCTTTGCCTTCACTATTTATCATTTTAACAGGGTCTATACTGTATTTTCCTTTCAGTTGCATTAAGTTATTGCGTAAATAGGAATATTCCAAGGGGGTCATATCACTCATACTTCTCTGCATCAGCAATTCCAGATAGGGGTCTGGCTCAGCATTGATATTTTCATTGTAATAGACCATTGATTTTATATCTCCGCGTTTAGTGCATCCTCCTGCTTGTTGCAGAATTTCATATAAGGTAGTATTGGCATCAATAACATATTCACCAGGGTTTTTAACCTGACCGTAGATTTTAATTCTTTGCCTGGTTCTAATTTCAGAATCACTGAATATTAGAATTCGGTCATCTGCTTTTAACGGTAAATCCCAAAAAGCAGGATTGGCTTTCAGATCATAATTTAAAACATCATAATCAATTCTGTTTTCTTTATAGCGGTAGAGTTGAACTTTAGAAATATCGGCATCAAAAGTAAAGCCGAGAGACAAATCAATTATTGTGCCAAGTTTATCACCTTCAACAAATTCCAGTTCACCAGGCAAATTTATCCCTCCGCTAATAGAGATAAAATACTTAATTGCAGGAACAAAAACTACATCGCCATCTTTAAGAAAAGGGTTCTGACTGATATCACCCAAACGGTAAAACTTCATCAAATCGTAGGTCTCTATTTTTCCGGAGCGGGTTATTTGAATACTGCGCAGACCCTGATTATTCTCCAAGGTTATTATATTTTCTTTTTCTTTTTCAGGATTTGGAGGACTCAATAATTCAGCCGGTTTAGGAACCACAACACTTTTTTCCTGTAATATTTGTGTCTTTTCTACTTTCTCCAGCGTGGCTATTTTATTTAGCAATAAAAGATCGGAAAGACGGTTTACAGGGGTCATTTGATAAACCCCAGGGTTTTCTACATAGCCCGTTAAGCTTACCGAAATAGGGATTATTTCTTCCGTTGGGGTAGGATTTAGAGCTGAAAGAAAGCTCAAGCTCATTAAGAGAATCAGCAATAATCTACTTTTCATAATATTCAATTATCCTGCTAATGATATCGTCTAATTTCTGTTTGGGTTCCCAGCCAATGAAATTTTTTATTTTTGTTAAATCCGGTTGCCGATGCATCATATCCTCAAAACCCTCTTCAAAAGCATCCTCATATCTCATATATTCAATACGGGATTTGCTGTGGCACATATCTTTAACCTTTTTTGCCAAATCAGTTATAGAAATGGATTCCGTTGTTCCAACATTGAAAATTTCACCAGCACATTCAGGAGTGTTCATTAATTTTATAAAAGCATCCACAACATCTGAAACATCTGCAAAACAACGTGTCTGCTCTCCTGAACCATAAATCAACAGTGGCTGATTAAGTAAAGCAGCTTTAATAAATTTGGGCAGCACCATTCCATATTGTCCTGTCTGCCTGGGACCTACTGTATTAAAACAACGAACTATTACTACCGGCAGTTTTTTCTCCCGAAAGAAAGCCAGAGCTAAAAATTCATCTATTGCTTTACTGCAACCATAACCCCACCGACTGATATGAGTTGAACCAAGTAAACGGTCATCTGTTTCCGAAAAGGGTATTTGTTCATTTTTACCGTAAATTTCACTGGTGGAAGCGATAAGTGCCTTTGCTTTATATTTATTACACAGTTCCAGAACATTATCGGTACCCATAATATTTGTTTTCAGGGATAAAAGAGGATTTTCAATAATATATTTTACACCCACGGCAGCAGCTAAATGATACACCTTTTCTACATTACTAATCAATTTTTCTAAAAGTTCACGATTTAGAACACTACCAATAGTTAAGTGAAAATTGGGTTTATCTTTAAAGGACTCTATGTTTTCCAGACGACCTGTGGAAAGGTTATCTATCACAAAAACTTCGTTTCCTTCCTGCAATAGCTTTTCTGCTAAATGGGAACCGATAAATCCGGCTCCACCTGTAATCAGAATTTTCATATTTTCTCCATCCTGCAAAGCTCATTATAGAACAAATAATGAACTATCAAGCATAAGGTTTTGGGCTTAGAATTTTGTCAATGAGAAATTGGAAATTTTACCAAGAGAAAAAGGGGAAAAGAGGTTTTTTATAAAGAGAGAAAAAAAAGAGTGAGATGAAAGTAGACACAAAAATCAGGAATCAAAATTGTCCGTTAAAACTATATAAATTAAACACTAATAATGAAGCAGGGAAAAATATTATACATCCTTTCTGTATTTTCGGGGGTTAAAAAATCCTCGTCCTTCAATCTTTTTTTCGGTGTCCCCGGTGTAAAAAAACAGTTAACAGGAATGATATTTGCTTATCTTATATAATGTAGATATACTAAAGGAGATTTAGATGAAAAAGTTTTTGCTGCTAATTTTTGCCCTACTGTCTTTAAGCTTTTTATGTGCAGTTTCCAATTATCTAATCGGTTTACCGGTATCAGAACTATCTTTATCTAAAGAAGAAAAAACACTACGCGAAGCAGTTCAAGACCTTTCTGAGAGTGATTTGGAAATATATTATTACAACGATTTCTATGTTATTGCCGGTTCCAACAGGGATAATTATCCAGGAGCTATAAAACTGGGAACTCTAACAAGCGGAAAGTTCTATTTAATAACTATTGGCGATAGATACCCCAAGTTTGATTTTTCCACTGCAGGAGAGGTCTTATTGGAAATGGGTTCAGTTGTGTTAATTAAAACCGATCAAGATGAAATCCAACTTCGGCAGAGGATTCAAAACCCTTTTGTCCCTTTACTTTTAGAACCAATGCATTTTCCTGAACCTATTTCTTTCCCGTCAGCAATTACTTCTCTGCGGACTGATATAGAAGATATGATTAGTGATATTTCAGCTGATAGCGTTTTATATTTTATTCAAGCCCTGCAGAATTTTTCTACGCGTTATGCTTTAGCGGATAACCATTTAGCTGTTGCCAACTGGATCAAATCCCAATTCCAGCGTTTTGGGATTAGTAATGCAAACCTGAATAGCTTCAATTGGAATGAAACTACTCAATATGATGTGGTAGCAACAATTCCGGGAACTTTATATCCCGATACTTATATTATCGTAGGTGGTCATCATGATTCCATAACTTACGATAATCCTTTTGTTTTTGCTCCCGGAGCAGATGATAATGCCAGTGGTACAGTTGCCGCTTTAGAAATGGCAAGAGTAATGATGGCAAATAATTATCAACCCAAATGTTCTATTCGTTTTGTTACTTTTGCCGCTGAAGAATTCGGGCTTTGGGGCTCATGGTATTATGCCACTATGGCAGATCAGACAAATATGAATATCCGGTTAATGCTAAATCACGATATGATAGCCAACACAAGTCCCAATCCCAATGATCCAAGAGTTTTATTAATGCCCTATGATGGTTTCATAGCTCAGACGGATTATGCAGCAATGTTAACTTTTCAATATACAAGTTTGCAACCTGTTTATGGTTATCTTAATTCTGCCAGCAGTGATAGTCATTCATTCTGGCAACACGGTTTTCCGGTTGTTTATTTACAGGAGTATAACTTTTCTCCCGTCTATCATAGTAATAATGATACCGTTACCAATCTTGATCCTATTTATTGTGCTGAAGTAATTCGTGCTTCAACTGCTGTAACTGTAAGTTTTGCTACTATGCTATCTCCACCTGTAAATCTTACAGCTCAGGATGAAGGAACGGGAAATAGTGTTCATCTTTCCTGGAGTCCTGTTCTTGATCCCGATTTTTCGCATTATCATATTTCCTGGGGAATAACACAGAATAACTATACTAATTCTCAAACTACAACGAATAACCAAATCAGCATTAGCGGATTAAATACAGGACAGCTGTATTACTTTGCCGTATCTTCAGTTGATTTTTCCGGCATTGAAAGCTATTCTATTACAACTCAGTGTATTCCCATGTTAATACCTCAAACACCTGTCAACTTTACAGATTATCCATTACCGGATGTAGTTCAGCTTATCTGGGCGGCAAATACGGAGCTTGATTTAGCGGGTTATAAATTATACCGTTCTTTGAATGGTTCCGAAACGGGAGCACTTATTGCTACTTTGCCTCCAAGTGCAAGCAGTTATATTGACCCTAATGTTCAGGGTGGTGAATTTTATTATTACTATTTTCTATGTGCTTTTGATAATGATAATAACAGCAGTTCTTTTACCCCGGCTCTCAAAACCAGACCTTTAAGTATGAACTGCGGTCTTTTAATTATTGATGAAACGGCAGATTTGAGCGGAAGCAGTCCTTTTCAGCTAACTGATGAAGCAGTAGATAACTTTTATGACCAATTATTAGAAGGTTTATGGAATCCTGCTCATTTTGATTTAGCTGATTTTACGGAGGACTTACGACTGTGTGATATTGGTATTTATTCCGTTATCATCTGGCATAGTAACGATTTTTCAGATATGACCTATCCCCATCAAGTTAAAGCAGCTTTAAAGAACTATATTTATTATGGAGGTAAAGTTCTTTTCAGTGTTTTTCATCCAGGACTGGCTTTTGAACTGAATGCAGATTATCCTGCTGTTTTTTCCGAAGATACATTTATTAATGAAGTTTTAGGTATCAGCGGAATAGATTACACTATCCAAGCCCGATTCAATAAAGCAGAAAGTGTTTATCCGGGCTATCTGGATATTCAGGTTGACCCCGATAAAGTTCCTGTTTCTTTTAATGGACACCTTTATCAGATAGAAGCATTAAGCACAAATGCTCAAGCCGTTCCTGTTTATCATTATGCCTCTGCTTATGAGAATAATTCACCTCAGGGAGTTCTGAACGGTGGAGCGGTAGGAGTTCAAAACACTTATTTTTCAGGCAAAACGGTAACCTTTAGCTTTCCTCTTTACTATATGGATTTTAACCAAAGCCGTCAAGTTGTGCATTACATTATAGAGAACTATTTTGGCTTTCCTGTTTCGGCAGCAGATGAGGTCCATAATCCCGTTCCGGAAATTTCCCTTTTGCCTAATCAACCGAATCCTTTTTCTGCTTCTACCCAAATAAATATCCTCTGTAAAAATAACAACGCCCCTTTGGAAGTGAAGATTTATAACCTAAAGGGACAGCTGGTAAAAACCCTTTTTCAGGCAATTCCGAATGAAAAAAATACTCTTTCCTGGGAAGGTAATGATAACGCTGGTAAAAAAGTAAGCTCGGGTATCTATTTTATTAAGGCACAACAAGGTAAAAACATTCAAACCCGGAAAATACTGCTGCTGAAGTAATATCCATAATAGCTAATAACTTTTAGGACTTATTACTGTCTGCTTTACCTGAATTAAATTTCAATAATTTATTCCAGTTTATTATACCTTTGTCGCAAAAGTCCTGAATAAACTCTGCAGTAAAACTATTGATTAGTTTAGCGTATTCTGCATAGAAATTATCATTTTTCTCTTTAGTTTTATAGCTTAGAGGAATAATAATTTTTGTATACATCTCTTCATCACCGGAAATAAACTCCCAAAAACGCTGTCCACAGAGTTTATAGTAAGAACCCTTATCCGGTTTATCATCTTTTCCGTAACAGCAACCGTTTATTGCAATCACTGTTGTTTCTTTATTATTGGAACGAATAATTCTGGCAGCTCTATTAAAATCATCTATCATTTTTGCCGTTTGACGACTATTACCCCAATTAGGACCTGATTTTATGGAGACAATATACCGTTTATTATCCTTATTAAACTCCAAATCTATGCCTGGAGAAGATGATTTCACTCCACCATAAATCATTCCACAAATATAGATAGCTAAAGTTTCCAGAAATTCACCAAACATCGTTTCTTCAGCAGAAGATAAGTGAGCATCCAGAATGTTTTTTATTAATTCCCCAGCATTAAGAATATTTTTTGCTCTAAACAGATACGGATTTTTATGTTTTAATATATTTGGCAGCTACAAATTGCTGATATTTATAATTCTGTTGTTAGGAAAAATTTCAATATGCGTTTCTACATATTCCATCAAGATATTTTCATCAATCACGAATAACCTCGCTTAAAACAAAATTTGTTGCTGATTTTGAATTTTACCCAAAACTAAGTTATAATATTCAGGATTTATATCTATTCCAATTGCTTTTCTCCCCATATTCAAAGCAGCAAAAATAGCAGTTCCCGAACCCATAAAAGGGTCTAAAACCACATCACCTGGTCTTGTAAACAGCTTTATAAACCATTCCGGTAGTGCATAAGGGAAGGTTGCACTATGATTTTTATTACCACATTCAGTAGCTAAGTGTAAAACATTTGTAGGATAGACCTTATTTTTGCCCACCCAGTTAGATACATTTTTACCAAATCCGCTGCCTACTTTGGAGGTCTCTCTAATTTTATCGGTATTGCTTAAGTTGGAAAGTCGCTTTTCTGCCCAGTCACCTATGGGTATCATTACTTCTTCTTGATACATCTTAAAAAATTTGTTTTTATTGAATTGTAATAATCTTTCCCAGGCATCCCGAAATCTGTTAGGCCATTTTCCCGGGTAGCAATTCTTTTTATGCCAGATAAATTCTTCTGTCCAAAGCCATCCCTGTTTTCTCATATTCAAAATCAATTCTATTACATAAGTATGTCTTTCGCCGTTAACTACTTTTTCTTTAATATTCAGGATGAATGTTCCCGTGGGTTTTAGAATTCTTAATAGTTCTTGTGTTACGGGTAGAAACCATTCATTATATTCATCCGGTTTTATACCCCCGTAGGTATTAGTCCTGCTGTCTGCGTAAGGAGGTGATGTTACTACTAAATCAATCGACTCTTTTTCAATCTTTTGCAGAATTTCCAGAGCATTACCAAGGTATAATTCATAGTCATTATTGTTCATAAAGTCACTTCACCTCCTCACTTATAATATAATCACTTTTACATATTTTCCCAAAACCCGTCAAGAAGAAAAAAGTCAAGCCGGGAGGAACCACAGCTTGCTTTATTATTATTTTCAGATTTATCCTAAAGTAGCAACCATCACTGCCTTAATAGTATGCATTCTGTTTTCGGCTTCATCAAAAACAACGGAATGAGTTCCTTCAAAGACCTCATCGGTAACTTCCATACTGGTTAAATTGAATTTTTCATATATTTCTTTGCCGATTTTGGTTTTCAAATCGTGAAAGGAAGGCAGGCAGTGCATAAATATAGTAGTGCTTTTTCCGGTTTTTTTCAACATTGTGCCGTTAACCTGATAGGGTTTTAGCAGTTTTATTCTTTGTTCCCAAACGCTATCCGGCTCACCCATAGAGACCCAAACATCGGTATAAAGGACATCTGCATTCTTCACTCCTTCATCAATATTGTCTGTTAGAGTGATTTTGGCAGCGGTTTCCTGAGCAACTTCCAGGCATTTATTAACTAAATTTTGGTCGGGAAAAAGCGTTTTGGGAGCCACAATCCGAAAATCCATTCCGGTTTTGCAAGCACCAATCATCAAAGCATTTGCCATATTATTGCGTCCATCTCCGCAATAAACAAACACCATTTCGTTCAGGGGTTTGTTTATATATTCCAATGCAGTTAAAAAATCAGCCAGAACTTGAGTGGGATGATCCTGATCAGTTAAACCGTTCCAAACCGGAACACCGGCATATTTTGCCAGTTCTTCCACAATTTCCTGTCCGAATCCGCGGTATTCAATACCATCATACATTCTGCCTAAAACCCTTGCTGTATCGGCAACGGATTCTTTTTTGCCTAGTTGTGAGCCAGTAGGACCTAAATAAGTTGTGTGGGCACCTTGGTCTAAAGCTGCAACTTCAAAGGCGCAACGGGTGCGAGTGCTGTCTTTTTCAAAAATTAAAGCAATGTTTTTCCCTTTTAATTTTTGCTGTTCTGTGCCGGCATATTTGGCTTTTTTTAGCTGGAGAGAAAGATCAAGCAGATATTGAATTTCCTTCGGAGTAAAATCCATCAGGGTAAGAAAGTTACGATTTTTAAGGTTGAAAGACATTTTGGTCTCCTTTATATTATTTTTGAATTTAATTTATTTTTATATATGATTTCTCATACTGCAGACAGATTTCTGTCACTTAAAAAAAACACATAACAAACATATTCAGGTTGTAACCTCTTTTTAAAATTACAACCTGACTGTCAATAAGTTTCTCTTTTTTGCGGGTGCAAAACTATGTCTTGGCACTTTTTTACCCGAAATCAAAGTAAGAATACAGGTAACCTAATTATTTTGCGGACAAAATGGGAGGAAATATACCGGACAAGAGATTCCCTTATGCTTCCCGTATCGTGATATGGGAATGATACGGGGATCATATTGCCTGCACAACTTCTATAAGCAATGTTTGATTAGTTGCGATCAGCATATTTTATAGCACCCAATATTATGCCTAAGATTTGTCACCACCTCCTCAATTTTGTCACTCTCTATATAAGTGAGAACCCCAAAAGGAGTAAAAAAAATGAAAGTTAATTTTCAATATGGACTGGCTGGCTACACCGGAAAAGCTGATGGACTGGTGTTTTGTTATGATAGAAGTTCCGGTATTGTTTATGCCCGGAAGAGAGTTTATCCCCGATTAACTGCTGAAAATGCCAGAATTGGTAATATTTCTCACAACATATTTGCTCTGAAACCTGCGGAAGAATACAAGGATGATTTACGACTCTATTTAATGCGTTACAACGGATTGCGGGAAAATAGTCCCAAACATTTACGCTCTTGGGTAAATTTATATCTTCGCTTAATGGCAAATATGGCTAAAATGAATCCGGAAATAGATCTGAAAACCATAACTCGTCAGCAGATATATCATGAAAATTTGCCTTGCATAAGCGTAAAAAATGCTGTTGAAGCAGGTATTCTTCCTCCCGTAAAGGGCTATGAAAGAATGACTGCTTTAATCTAACGGAAAAACGATGTCCCCGTCCCGGAAAAACGATGTCCCCGTCCCGGAAAAACGATGTCCCCGTCGTGGAAAAACGACGTCCCCGTCGTTTATTAAAAATCTACCTACCTATTTTTCCCTAAATTTACTATTTCAATTCATTTTCTTATTTAGGGTTGACGAGGACATCAACCATCCGGTGGTTTGGGTTGACGGGGATGTCAACGATCCGGAGCAAAAAATGATTGACGATAAATGCGGTTAGAAAAAACAAGAAAAGAACTGGTCTGTGTTTAGAGAAGAAAATAAGTTGCAGGATATACCGCTCAAAAAGGTATAAATAAATGTATCGTTTAAAAAGACATAGACGAGGAAAAGGAAAGAACAAAGCGAAATAGAGGAAAAATGAAAGTTATAACAGTGATAATAATGCTATTGCCATTACTTCTGGCAGCTCAAAGTTACACTTTGGAAGAACTGATAACTTATGGCTTGGAAAACAGTTTTAGCGTGCAAAAGAGCTATCTGAGTTCTCAGAGTTCCCAATCAATGTTGAATACTTCCAAATGGAATTTATTGCCTGATGCTTCCGTTAACGGAGGAATAAAGAAGGATTTTGACACTGCTGTGGAAACTGATGATGTAACCAGTTCCGCGGGATTTTCCTTAAGTAAAACCATCAGTTTGAACGATGCTGCCTACTTCAATTATCTGTATGCCTCTTTGGATACAAAAACAGCAAATATGCAGTTGGAACAAACCCGCAAGACATATGCCTATAATGTTTTCAGTGCCTATTTAAAAGTGCTCAGTTCACAAAAGCAAAGAAGTTCTCTGGAAGAAAATTTACAGATTCAAACGAGGGTTTGGGAACAAAGCAAAATCCTTTTGCAATTAGGCAAAACCACTCCCTTTGAGGTAAAGCAGAATGAAATTGCGGTTTTAAATTCCAATATCTCTTTAATGCAACTGGATAATACAATTGCCAATGCCCGCAAAGAACTTTTTGCTCTCGTCCAAATGCAGGATGAAAGTTATCCTCTAACAGAGCTTGAATTGAATATCCGGAAAGAGATTCCTGAGTTTAGGACAGATAAGAATATAGACATCAATATCCTCAATCAGGAACTGAACCGTCTTAATCTGCAATTAAAACAAAACAAACTGGATGATTTTCCCCGCTTTAATCTTGCTTACAATTTAGACCGTTCCGTGAGTGGTGCGGATTTTGATTTTGACCGTTATAACACCAATCACGGCATATCTCTTACTCTTAGCTATCCCCTCTTCAATATTTTTGAAAATTCCGAAAGCAGAACCAGAACCAAAATCAGCAGACAACTTTCCCAAGTGACAATGGAAGAAAAAAAAGATCAATTACAGCGTGATTACGACAGTGCTTTAAGAGAATTGCAATACTTAAAACGAATGAATGAACTTTACAGCGAACAACTGGCTCAATCCAGAGAACAAATTACCCAGGCGGAAGAACGTTATCGCTTGGGACTTATTGAACTTCTGGAACTGGATAAAACCCGAACCAACTTTATTGAAACAGACATTTCCTATAATAATAACCTCTATTCTATTATCGCCAAACAGGAAGAAATAAACTATCTTCTTTCTGAACCCCTGTTAGGAAAATGGTAAGGTAAATTCTATATATATAATTGATAAGGAATACCAATGAAAAAATACCTTAAGTATATCATCATAATTGCGCTTATTCTTATTGCTATAATCGTTATAAGCACTTTACGCAAAGCCAGAAACAAACCCGAATTCAGAACCACAACTCCCTCTTTTGGCAATATCAGAGAAGTTGTTACCGCTACAGGTTCCCTAAATCCCTATGTTTTAGTTAGCGTTGGCACCGAAGTTAGCGGGAAAATAGATAAACTATATAAGGACTTCAATGATCCTGTGAAAAAAGGAGAATTACTGGCAAAACTGGATACAGAAATCCTTTCCACCAATCTGGAAGCCGCAAAAGCTGATTTAGCAAAGGCAAAAACCGCTTTAGAACAGGCAAAACTGGATTATGATCTGCAGGCAGAATTGCTGGAAAAAAAGATGACTCCCGAATATGATGCTAAAAAGGCACTCTTTGCTTATCAGACAGCTCAACAAAATTTTAATAATGCTCAGCTCACCTTACAGCGTGCTCAAAAGAATCTTGCAAATGCCTATATCACCAGTCCTATAAATGGAATTGTGGTTTCCCGCGATGTTGATGAGGGACAAACAGTTGCTGCCAGTATGAGTTCTCCCACTTTATTCAAAATAGCTAATAACCTTGATCAAATGCAGATTTCTGCAAATGTGGATGAAGCCGATATCGGAAAAATAAAAGTTGGCTTACCTGTAGAATTTAGTGTTGATGCTTATCCCAGCGAAAATTTTTTCGGTAATGTGAAACAAATTCGCCTGAATCCTACAACGGAATCCAATGTGGTCTCCTATAGTGTGATTATTGATGCTGCCAATCCGGAACAAAAACTCCTTCCTGGTATGACTACTAATGTAACTATCATCATTCAATCCCGGGAAAATGTGCTGCGCATATCTGAAACGGCTATCCGTTTCAAGCCCAGTAAAGAAATATGGGAACAACTTGGTTATAAATGGAGTGACGACCTTTTACAAAATGCCCAAAAAGAAGCTTATGCTTCAATGGCTAAAACAAAATCTATACCTGCAAAAACTGATACCGCTAATTTCAGCCCCAAGAAATCCGCTAAAACAAAACAGGAATTCAGTTCAACTAAAGTAAGTTCTTCAGGTAAAGCAGCTCTTGTATGGGTACTGGAAAATAATCAACCCAAACCTAAAGGAATTAGAACCGGCATTTCCGAAAGTGGATATATTGAAGTTATAGAAGGTCTTTCCGGCAATGAAACAATTATCACCAGTGTAAATTCTAAAAGTAGCTCCGAAACCAATAATGGAAATCAGGGTGGTCCTGGAATGAGGCGCTTCTAAAATGCCAAATCTGCTGATTAGAACAGAGAATTTAACCAAAATATATCAAATGGGAGAAGTTCAGGTGCACGCTCTCAGAGGTGTTTCCCTCCAAATTAAAGAAGGTGAATTCGCAGCTATTATGGGTGCCAGCGGCAGTGGAAAAACAACTTTGATGAATCTTCTCGGCTGCCTTGATTTGCCAACAAGCGGTGAATATTACATTAATGATATAGGAATTCACGAAATAACTCCCGCAGAGCTTACCAAAATTCGTAATCAGATGATTGGTTATGTCTTTCAAAACTTTTATTTGTTACCACGCACAACGGCTTTGGAAAATGTAGAACTCCCCTTGCTGTATAGAAATAAAATGTCCCATCACCAGAGAAATCAAAAGGCAATGGAAGCTCTTGTTACGGTTAATATAGCAGATAGAGCAAAACACTATCCCAATCAACTTTCCGGTGGACAACAACAAAGAGTTGCCATTGCCCGTGCTATTGTGAATGATCCTGTTTTTCTTCTTGCCGATGAGCCAACCGGAAATTTGGATACCAGAACCAGCTTGGAAGTGATGACTATTTTTCAGGAGTTGCATAAAAGCGGAAAAACCATTCTGCTGGTTACCCATGAACACGATATTGCAAAGTATGCTCAGCGTCTGATAACTTTTCGTGATGGACGCATAATAGCTGATGTGGAAAATCATAATTATCATAATGCTGCTTATGATTTAGCCAATCTGCCTAAACTTCCCGGAGATGAAGAATGAGTATAGCAGGAATTATTCGCATTGCTTTCAAATCACTTGCCCGCAATAAAACCAGAACCTTTTTAACGATGCTGGGCATAATTATCGGCGTGGCAGCAGTTATAACAATGCTTGCTATCGGACAAGGTGCCAAAAAGATTGTAGAAGACCAGATTTCTTCAATGGGAACCAATGTGCTGATGGTAACTGTAAATTTTACGCGTAGTTCAACCAATGTGCGTCAGGCAGCTGGGAGTGGAAGTTTACTGGAACTTGATGATGTTTTTGCTATTCGTTCTCAGGTTGAAGGTGCTTTGTATGTCTCACCTGTTTATAACAGCTTTGCCCAATTGAAATTTGAATCCCAAAATTGGAGAACCGGCATTATGGGTGTAGATACCGATTATTTCTATATTCGTAATATGAATCCTGAACAGGGAGAATTGTTTTTTGACAGCGATGTGGAAAATGGAAATAAGGTCTGCGTGATAGGTAAAACAGTAGCTGAAAATCTCTTTGGTGATCTGGACCCTGTAGGACAAATAATCCGTATTCGGAATATACCTTTCACCGTTAAAGGCGTGATGGAATCTAAAGGACAAAATGTAATGGGGGCGGATCAGGATGATAGTGTTTGGGCACCTTACACAACTGTCTATACTCGTTTGCTGGGTAGAAGGTGGAGAAATATGATGATCATTGTTTCTGCGGTCTCCAAAGATAAAATATTGGAAGTGCAACAGGATATTCTTGATCTTTTACAAAGCAGACATAGAGGAACTACCAGCGAAGAATTTTTAGTCCGGTCACAAACAGATATTGCTGAAACAGCCAGTAAGGTCTCCGATACAATGACTTTTCTTTTGGCAAGCATTGCGGGTATTTCTCTTTTGGTTGGGGGAATAGGTATTATGAATATAATGCTGGTTTCAGTTACAGAGCGGATAAAAGAAATTGGTATCAGGATGGCTGTGGGAGCAGGAAAAAGAGATGTTCTGTTACAGTTCATTATAGAAGCGGTTACGATTAGTATTTTAGGTGGTTTTATAGGTATCCTTCTGGGTTTTGGGGCTTCCAAAATTGTAGGTAATGCAATGAAATGGAGCGTTGTAGTTACACCTTTTTCTATTCTGTTAGCGGTTGGATTTTCTATGGCTATAGGTATCTTCTTCGGTTGGTATCCTGCTTCCAAAGCGGCAAACCTGAATTTAATAGATGCCTTACGCTATGAATAGCATTTTCTGAGAAAGCGATAAATATTCTCTGGAGGGAAATCCCTTAAAACTGAATATAACTTTTATTAAAACAAATTAAGCCATCCTAAAATAATATTTTACTTGACGAATCTCAGCTAAATAGAATTATAGAAAAAAACGAAAGGAGACATAAAATGGCTGTCAAAATTGATAAAGAGACCTGTATCGGATGTGCTGCCTGCATTGATGTTTGCCCTGTTTCTGCTTTAAAAATGGTAAATGAAAAAGCAGAATGTGACGGGTCACTTTGCATTGATTGCGGAGCTTGCATTGATACCTGCCCTGTTCAGGCAATTTCACAATAATTGATTTCCCAATAGTTTTAGCTGAAGAAAGTGGCAAAGCGAAGTGTTTACTACCGCTTTGCCACAGTTATTTAATTACTTAAGGTAATAATTCTTTATTTTAGGGTGCGGTTTTTCTTAAAAGGGAATTCGGCAGTCCCAAACCTGTAAGGAGGTGATTAAAATGAAACGCATAGCTCTTATGTTTAGTATTACAACCCTTCTTTCCTTATGTTTTGCCATTCAGGTGAGTGGAAACCAAAACGGAATTTGGTCTCCTGTAAACAATCCTTATGAAGTAATTGGAGCAATAACTGTTCCCGCAAACGATTCTTTAATTATTCAAGCAGGAGTGGAAATCCATATTATGGGCTCCTATCAAATTACTGTTCAGGGGATTTTGAATGCTTATGGAACGGAGGCAGATAGTATCCGAATCTTAAATATGCAGGCAAATCCTACTGCTCTTTGGCCCGGTTTGCGTTTTGAGAATTTACAGCATACCAGTCACTTAAATTATGTCTATACTGAATATGCTACTTATGGTGTGCAAACTATAAATTCACCTATTGCTATATCTCATTGTCATATAAATCTTTGTGAAAAGGGTATAGATTTTTTTGGTATAGGTTCTGCAGTTCCTTTGCCTAATGTAGTGGAGTATTGTTTAATTGAAAACTGCAGTCATAACGCTATTCTTATCACTTCCAACAGCAATGCTTACATTAGATATAACGAAATTTGCCGTAATGGAACAGGACCTCAATTTCGGGCAGCTATTCAAATGGGCAATCAATCCGGTGTAAATCAATGCAATCCTAATATCTTATATAATCATATCCATCACAATTACAAGCAGGGAATTTCTGCCTGGGATATTGCTTCATCGGGTTCTATCAATCCTCAAATTTTGAATAACATCATTGAATATAACTACACTGGTATTTATCTGTTGCAGGCATCAGGTTATGTAGCAGATAATCAAATCAACAGTAATTATATTTTAGGGGATATGAATTCCGGAGCAGGAGTAATGGTTTCAGGAATAACTTCCATCCCTTATTTTGAAAGAAACCATATTGAAGGTAATTATACCGGTTTTTACATTACCAATAATGGTAAGCCAATTTTGGGAGATCTGACTATGAACCATATTTGGGCTCAAGGCGAAAACACTATTATCAACAATATTGATGCCAATAATCACAATAATTCCATATATTGTGATACCTATCCCGATGCCGGTTTTATTATTATGGCAGAAAATAATTATTGGGGTTTGGCTACAGCAGCAGAAATTGCCCAAACCATCAATGACCACAATGATAATGTAGCTTTGCCGACAGTGGATTTTGAACCCTTTATAAGCCCCGTACAAAATACAATTATTATTGGCAGTTATACTTATAATGGCACAGCCCAAATTGATGCAGCACGCCTGGAACTGATTACTGTATCCGAAAGTAATATTCAAGTTACAGTTCCTCTTTCGGAACTTACTTTTTCTATTGAGACGGATATTAATGCAGATTTTTATGCCCAGGTTGTTTTAACCGAAACGGGAACAGGAAAAGAATTCTATGGTTGTGCCGGCGGCTATCTCAATCCTACTGTTTTTTCACCCAATCCTGGAAATTCAGTAAATATCGGGATGATTGAAGTTACAGATAGTCCTCTTGCTCGTTATGAATATGTAGGAGAGCCAATTCAAGAGAATAGTTTAACGCTACATCCTTTATTAATGGGCAGGGGTTTATACAGCTATGATAAAGTGGACTGGGTTTATGCTGCAGATGACTATCTATACCTGAAAAGAAACATTTGGCGAACTCCCGCAGGGGAAGTGGTTACAGAACTGCCTTTGGGAACCGTTTATAAAAAATATTTGAATTTTAACGCCGGAGACAGCTGGCAGCAGACCGAAGTTAGCTATCCAGGAAATATTATTGTAACTACCGAAGTGCAAGTTAATAATTGCGTTACGGAATATTCTGCCCCTCCTTTTTTACTTTTTACCCGGAAGGACTCCGCTGGAAATGTTGTAGATAAATGGCTGAAAGGTCTGGAAGAAAAAATTTTCCACTACCAAGATCATTATAACATAGCAACGGAAAACATAATTTATCTTCCGGGTAATAATGACCCTCTAACTGCGGGGAATGTTACTCTATTTATGCCTGAACCGATTAGTGAAATTCCTTCTTATCTTGCCTTTGATCCCGATATGGATATTCATCTTCAACTTTTTTGGCAGGCACCGGCACAGGGAAATTACAGCTGGACCCACTATCGGATATATGAAAACGATGTTTTTTTAGATGAAATTTCTTTTTTCCAAAGCGATTATATTGTTACTAACTTTAATCCTCAAATTACTACTTACTTTTATGTAACTGCTACGGATGGAATAAATGAATCGGAGCCAAGCGACTATGTTACAGTATTTTATGTTGGTAATGAAGACCTTATTCAGAAACCTGTTGGCATAGATGTATATCCCAATCCGGTTAGTTTTATATCTGGCTCGGTTCTGAAAGTGGAAGTTAAAAATGCAGAAAATAGCTCTTCTATAGTGGAAATTTATAACCTGAAAGGGCAATTGGTATTTAGAAAAAACCTGCAAGAAGAAAAGACATTTCTCTGGAACGGGATAGATACAAAAGGCAAACACAGTTCTTCAGGAATTTATTTCCTGAAGATAAAGGTTAAAGGAGAAAAACCCGTTTTGCGGAAAATTATTGTTCTATAAGTAAATCTTGATACTTTTGAGGATAAAGAAGGAATAGCAAGTTCTTTAAGTTGCTATCCCTTCTTTTATTTTCAGCTATCTTCTGTTATGTAATTTGTGCTATCTGCGAGTGCTTCTCCTATTCCGGAAACATATATACAGTAAGCAGGGATTTATCAAAAACATAATACTGTTTAGCGGTTTTGGTGATTGCTTTCTTATTCAATTTATCGTAGAGGGCGGGATAATCCAGAAAACAATCAATCGGCAAGTTGTGAGAAATATTCTCACTCATATTATTTACCCAATATCTATTGGATTTGATGTTTTCTTCATACTTTTTATGCAGAGTAGTTTTGGTGGATTCTATGTATTTGTCTGCAAAAAGTCCGTTTTTCAAGCTATCCAAAGTGGCAAAGGTAGCGGCATTCAATTCCCTGGCTCTATCAGGATTGCAGCCCATCCAAGTGAAAGTGAAAATGCCGGGTTCAGGCATATAGTCGTAAGAGCTTTGAATTTCTACAACATAAGCTCCGCTCATATTTTCGCGGACATTTTCCCTCAGTTTTTCGTAAGCAATCATCTGCAGAGCAGATTGTTGCACATTATTTTGCGGGGAAATTGATGCCTTATTGTTTGTTACATTAGATACAAAGCTACGTTCAGTGCCTTTATTGAAAATGATTTCCTTTTTCCCCGTAAAAGCTCTAATGCCGACATCGGTCATTTTTTCTTTTCGTCCTTTTACAGGTAAATTGGCTAAATATGTCTGACAATAGTTCTTTAATTGTTCTTCGTCAAAATTGCCCACCACATAAAAAGTAAAATCGGTGTAATCGCCAAAACGTTCCTGGAAAATATCTTTTACCTGTTTTAAAGTAATGCTATCCAGCTCTTCAGGATGCAAATTTCTTTTCAGGGGATGATTATTGAACATCAACACAAACAAAGTATCAAAAAAGGCATTGGAAGGTTCCAGTAAACGATTTTGTATCCAAGCCCGGGTTGAGGCAACAGCTGTGGAAAATGCCTCTTCGTTGAACCTGGGTGCATAATTATATTGATAGAGCAATTGGAACATCAATTCCAAATCCTGCGGAGAACAGGAACCTCTCCAGCCCTCGTAATAAGTAGAAATTGTCGGATAAACATACACGATTTTGCCTGCTAATGCTTTTTGCAAAGCAGGAGCATCAAAATTACCAAAACCGGACACATCAAAATATTGGGTTATAATTTCTGCAGCTTTATAATCTTCCGGTTTCAGTTTTGCTTTTCCACCAGGACTTTGAGCAACAAGGATAACTTCATCTGCCTTAAAATCTGTTTTTTTGCTGTAGACGGTTACTCCGTTGGAAAGTTTCCACTGCTTAATTCCAGATTTGGGAAAAACCTTTTCTTTGTTAATTTTCCCAGGATGGGGAATTGTTTCCAAAAGCGGTTCATTAACGGTTATATCTTCCCAGGGCTCCAATTCTTGAGTAATTGCCTGGTGATAAATAGCCAGTAACTCTTCTTGAGAAGGATAGTTAGCTCCTGGTTTATCTGTCCCTGCTAAACTTAAAGTAAGATTTTCTGAAGTGATAACATCATCCACAATGTCATTCACTTCGCTTAAGGCAATTTCATTGATTAGCCCTTTCAGCATCTGTTCATAGAACTCAGCACTGATGATTGTATCTCCAGACATTACAGCATTCAAGAGTTCCCAAATCACATCCTCGGAATCCATTGTCGGTTTATCAGCAACCCATTTTTCTGCCTGCCTGATCATTATTTGTTTGGCTCTTTCTAATTCAGCGGATTGATAACCATATTGCCGAATACGAGCCAATTCAGTTATTAAAGTTCTGAAGGCATCTTCGCTGCGACCTTCATTGGCAATCATAATACAATCCGTAGCATTAAAGCCCTGCAGCCAGTTGGCATTATACATATAGGCATAGGAAAAAGAGGGATCGGGCTGTTGACTAAGCTCTTGTAACCTTGAATTTACCATCGTGAAAAATAAATCCTGTTTCATTTCATTATACAGAGAAACCAAATCAGTTACAGGAGCGGTCTTAACCTTCCAGGTACTTCTTAACATCGTGTAGGGCTGTTCTTTATCCAAAACCGTAACTGCTCTCGGTTCAATATTATCGGGAACAGGATAACTTAAGCGAGGCCGCGGATTTTCTCTTTTAGGGATAATGCCGAAGTATTCTTTAACCAAGCTCTCCATTTTTTGGGGATCACAATCTCCTACAATGAAGACAGTTTCCAAATCGGGACGATACCAATCCTGATAGTAACGGATTAAACTCTCCGGCTTGAAGGTCTTTATATTCTCAATTGTGCCGATAGGATTACGCTCAGCATAACGCGAACCAGCAAAACGCACTTTATCTATTTGATCCTGAATTCGTTGTTGTGCGCTTTGACCTAATCTCCATTCTTCCTGTATAACACCTCTTTCGCGTTCAATTTCAGAGGGCTCAAAACTTACCTGCCAAGCAATATCAGATAAAATGGAAATTCCTTTTCTCATTTTGTTTTCATCGTCTGTAGGCAGTTTAAATTCATAAACGGTATAATCATAACTGGTTCCGCCGTTTAAGCCATTATGATAGCCCATTCCAATAGAAGTGAGATAATCTACCATTTCAGTTCTGGGAAAGTTTTTTGTGCCGTTGAAAGCCATATGTTCTACAAAATGAGCCAGCCCGCGTTGGTCATCATCTTCCACAATGCTGCCGGCATTGATGTAAAGCCGAAGCTCAAGTCGTTTTTCAGGTTTGGCATTTTGCTTAATGTAATATTTCAAGCCATTATCCAAAGTGCCGGATATTACTTCCGGGTCTTGTTGTAATGGATAACTTGCGTATTCCGGAGGAATGATTGCACCTAAATTAAGAATACAGCAGATTAGGATTAAGCCCAGGTAGATCCTTTTCATTATTACTCCTTGTCCTTTTATTTTGCCCTGCAAGTTTGCCCGCTTGCTTTATTCGCCATTAAAAGTAACTAAATATTGCTCATCTACGCCTAAAATTTCTTCACCATCTACAAAAGTGTAATGGGATTCATCCTGAAGGTATAATTCCACCTGATAGTAATAATCCGTTCCATAGTCCACCCGTAAAAATCTACTTTCTCCAGGTAAAATATTATACATAATGCCTACTTGATAATAAGTTAAAGGACTATGTTGCCAAATTTCCGCTTGGGTGATTATCTGAGTGGAGTTGTTTACAATCTTCACGCTGGCACGATTGGGATTAAGGTAAATACTGTATGTCTTTCCTGCTTTCACTTCAATCCAGGTTGAGTCAGTGTAAATATTCTGCCCCTCATCAAATATACTGTATGTTTCCCCTACCATCCATATTTTTAGTTTCTTTTTCACTTCCCCGGTAAATATATTTTGCGTGTCGGTATCTATATTATAGGAAACAGATTCCCCTGCAGGAATTGTCTTCTGGTCCATATTTTCCACTCTAATATAAGCGGGATAAGAACAATGATTAAAAATCTGCAGCTTCCCTCCGGATTCACAAGCGGAAAGCAATAACAGGATAACTGCCAAACCCGGGATTATGCAATATTTCTTTTTCATCATTTCTTCTCTTTTCTTATATTTTCTCTTTTTTATCAAACACCACTCGTGTCAAGTAAATTGTTGTTTGTCCAGATCCATCCCCGTTTTTATAACAGGTAATATAAGTTGTTGATATTTTTTTCCTCTTTTAAGTCCTGAAGGGCAAAACATTGATAGCGATGGTGGCGTTAGCCTCTCGTAAAATTCACGATTTTAGAAGCGGAAAATAAAACAGAATTAATAGGTTTACGAACTATGACTCCATCAGGTAAAGTATCTCTCATCCGCTCAATTTCTTCTAATATCTGAGCATCAAGACATTTCTTTTGAAGCTCTATGATATTCCTCTTGCTTTTTCCAATATCCCAAGATAATATAATCACTATTTATTGCCTACAAATATAAATGTTGTATTAATCCAACAAATATGTGTTCTTTATTGTTTGAACAATTATTTCTTTTTGCATCTTGAGCTGTTTAAATAGACATATTTCAAATAAGACCTTTATTTTAATATACAATTCAAACAATTCATATCCCTTTGCAGCCGACTTTTCATTTTCTTTTGTAAAATGAGTATACCAGTTTCGAGTATCAACAATCTTGGCTATAAGGTCATCTATATTAACGCTAAATATTTGATCAATAATATCCTTATTTTCATTAAATATTTGCGTTAGGAGCGCTCTGAGAGAAAGCTCATTAGAGAATTTAATAGAATTAATTAATCTGTTAATATAATCACTATTTGTTGGGTCCGAAAATTTGCTTTTAATGTATGTGGTTAAGGGATTGTAATAATTACTTTCAAATTCTTCTGGAGAGAAGAAGTAATGATCTTGGTTGATATATCTTGAATACGATTCTACAGAATACACTGCTGATAGAAATTTATACTCAAGGATAGCATCAAACTTGTAAAGAGTTAAATAATTATCTATAATCAGTGGATAATGTGTAGAAAAGTTATAGAATGCTGCAAGATAGTCCTTTAAATCGGGCATCATATTTTGTAAACTTTGTCTCTTATTATGCGATAACTCATTGTGATTATTAAATAACCTGTAAAAAATATTAAACTTAAAGAGCTTGGATTCAAACTCAAAAATTGCCTTTATCCTAATAGGACATAGATATTTTCCAATAGCTATAGAAAAGAATGCACCAATATTTTTATCAATGATATCTAACCAATTTCGAATGCTATTAGATGAGATTGATTCTAATTCTATCAAAGTAACTGAAGATATTTGAGTAGTGGACAGAGATGAAGAGAATGAATAATCATAAATATAATTGAAACTACATTCTAAGGAATCGCATATTTTAAATGTTTCTTTCGAAGGAGTATATTTAACTGAAATGCTCTGAGGGTCTTGTTGATAATCTCGCTCTCTAATGCAGATACCTAAGTATTGATGTAATTGATCGAATGAAAATGAAATCTTATTAAATACCAAATCTTCTACAGATCTTATCAATATAGGTCCTGTAAATACGGTTATATCTATATTGTATTCATAATAACCATTTAATGATATAGATCTAAAGCTTGATTGGAGAAGAGCAATACCTGTGCCATCTTTTAACTTGCCTATTATTAGAGGATGCTGCATAAGTTGAAAATGCTCATTAAAATATGCAGCTTTTGAAACAAATGTATCAATAACATCAAATAGTAGCAATCTTCCAAGAGTTTCCTTAATTAATTCGAATTCTCCGTAAACTCTATGCCATGGAGAGTCAGGCAACCAGAATTTACCTATCTGCTTAGTAATCTTCATCTTTTATCCTCCAAATACATTATATTCATACAAAATTCAATATAATTTCAATAATTTAACATATTAGCATACTCTGACTATTGTAGTTATGAAAACACTTTCAGGAGTTGAGTCCTAAATGTTGGTGTAAATTCCAACTTATTGTTTCTCTGGTTATTTTAGGGTATTTAATATCCCTCGGTTCTCACAATTCTGGTAAGAGCAAACAACAATTTGCATTTTGTCCATTTTATCAATCCAAGTCAAGTTCTTTTTATAATAATCCTAATACTGTTGTCTTCTATGTTCCTTACCTAAAGCTATTAATCTATCGTTTAACAG
>ERZ1026800.876-NODE-876-length-22491-cov-4.529601_pt1 | contig 22491 bp, 27 predicted proteins | sample MGYA00520873_ERZ1026800 | MGnify/ENA primary metagenome ERZ1026800 (study PRJEB33270, sample SAMEA104284475) | anaerobic digester metagenome | biome: Anaerobic digester microbiome; feature: mesophilic sludge digester; material: Anaerobic digester biomass | place...
CATTTGAGACCCTGCGTCATGCTGGATTTGTTGTTTATGGCTGGCAGCATATCTGGCAGGCTCCCGATCGACAGGATGCAAAACCGGCTGGCGAGTTTCCATGGCAGCCGTACACTGCGATGGACGAGATTGAAGTGAACAGCATTTATCATTTACTGGTGCCGCCCCTGGTACAATCCGCCGAGGCATTTGATCCCCACACCAGCCAGGGCTGGATCCACCGGCAAAACGGTGAGATTACAGCCTGGGTGGAGGCAGTCACCGGACCACAGGGTGTATGCCTGTTTCCCCTCTTCCACCCGGCGACAGAAAACGTGGGACGGTTGTTGCAGGCATTGGCGGTTAATCCAAACCGCTGGTTTGGACGTCCGGTTTACCTGGCAATCCGCTCCTACCAGGAATGGTTGACGCACTTTCTTGAGGAGATGGAAGCACTGGTATCCCCCCGGCAGGCTTTATTGGTAAAATACCTGGCTGTGGCAAGTAAAGTTGCAGAAACAAAAGAAGCATTTGCCCACCAGAATATGATGGATAAAGGCTGGGTGGGTCCGGCGACATCGATTAGAAATTTGCATTTGCGTCCGATGGAACGGATCACCAGTCGTGAAATTGACAGGTTGGTATGACACAACGCAGAATTACAGATGATTTACATGTATTAATGGGGGTGCTGCCCCCGAATATTATCAAAGCAATAGCTGATGCCAATCATGGGGATGATCTCGTCGAAATTGTCCTGGATCTTGGCAGGCTGCCCAAAGCCCGTTTTCTGGACCATGAAGTGGATTTAAGCTCCGAGGAAATCTCGCGTGAGGAGATTGATTATGTAGTCACCCGTATTGGTGAATTTGACGCCGACAACCGGGCTGGACTGGAGCGCACCCTGCACCGTATTTCCGCCATTCGCAACCGGCGCGGTCACATCGTGGGATTGACCTGCAGGGTGGGGCGGGCGGTCTATGGGACCATTGACATCATTGAAGACCTGGTTGAATCCGGGAAAAGCCTTTTACTGTTGGGCAAGCCGGGCATTGGCAAGACCACCATGCTGCGTGAAGCTGCCCGCATCCTGGCTGAGTCAAAACGGGTGATCATTGTGGACACCTCCAACGAAATTGGTGGTGATGGTGATGTACCCCACCCGGCGGTGGGAAAAGCCCGCCGCATGCAGGTGGCAACCCCCTCCCTGCAACACGAGGTAATGATCGAGGCGGTTGAAAATCATAACCCTGAAGTGATTGTCATTGACGAGATCGGCAGGGAACTCGAAGCACTTGCAGCCCGGACGATTGCCGAGCGGGGTGTTCAACTGGTAGCCACGGCACATGGCAGGACGCTGGAAAACCTGCTGTTAAACCCCACACTCTCGGACCTGGTCGGCGGGATTGAAGCGGTGACATTGTCAGATGAGGAGGCACGCCGCCGCGGCACTCAAAAGACCGTGCTGGAGCGGCGATCACCGCCCACATTTGATGTTTTGATAGAAATTCAGGAGCGTGACAGACTGGCAATTCAACCGGATGTGGCGGCAGCGGTGGACGCGCTGGTGCGCGGCTTCCCATTGGATCCGGAACTTCGCTGGCGCGATCCCGATGGGAAAATTCATACCGAAAAACCCACAGCAGCACCTGCGCCCCGTCCCATGGGGCAGGGAACCCGGCGGAATGCCGGGAATGGTCGGGAGCCTGCCGGAAGAGTGCCCATGAGCTCCCATAGTTACCAGAATGAAGATGAGGACGAATCCGAAGCAATTCAACGTGAGCCCATCCGGATTTATCCCTATGGAGTGGCGCGCAACCGCATCATCCAGGCTGCCCGGCGGCTGGGTGTGCCCGTTATTTTAGTGCGCAATCTGGACGAGGCGGATGTAATGATGACGCTGCGCTCCTACCATCGGGCCCAGGAACAAACCATCCAGGAAGCAGAAGCGCACCGGATGCCCATGTATGTCTTGCGCGCCAATACCATCAGCCAGGTTGAGCAAATGCTTGTCCAGCTCTTCAACCTGTCCGGTGATGAGGGACGCCTGTTGGAATGGGATCTTGTTTCCGCTCAGACGGCATCCGCCATCCAGGCTGTATTAAATGGTCAGCGCTGGGCGGACCTTCCAGCCGCGCCGGCTCCAATCCGCCGGATGCAGCATGAGATGGCGCGCCAGGCGCAGCTGGTTTCGCATTCATATGGCAAGGAACCGCACCGCCGGGTGCGGATATTCCGGGAGTAAAGCGGATGTTCATTACACTGGAAGGACCGGACGGAAGCGGAAAGACCACCCAGGTTCAGCCGTTGGTGGATTTTTTACAATCGAAAGGGTACAAAGTTCTGCCCACGCGGGAGCCGGGGGGTACGGTCATCAGCGATCAAATCCGGGATGTAGTGTTGAACAAGCTGGAAAATACCGCAATGCATCCCCGCACGGAAATTTTGTTGTTCCTGGCTTCACGAGCCCAGCTTGTGGAAGAGTGCATCCGCCCGGCTCTGGCTGAGGGAACCATTGTAATCAGCGACCGCTATGGCGATTCCACCCTGGCATACCAGGGGTATGGTCATGGAGTAAACCTGGATACCCTGCGTCAGTTGCTGGCATTTGCCACTGACGGACTTCAACCTGATTTGACCATTTTGCTCGATGTTTCTGCCGAAGAAGGGCTGCGCCGGCGTAAAAAAAATGGGAATGAGTGGAACCGGCTGGATGCCTATGAATTGGCATTCCACGAGCGCGTGCGCCAGGGATACCTGGAAATGGCACGGCAACAGCCGGAACGCTGGCATGTGGTGGATGGGCATCAATCTCCAGACATGGTACAATCGAATATTCGTACGATTGTGCTGGCACGCCTGCAAACGGCAAATGCCAGCCAATTTTCAAAATAGAAAGGCGGAAATGAATGCGTAAAGCCTCATTACTCGTTCTTGTTGCATTGGCTTTGATTCTGGCGGGCTGTGTCACCATCAAACCCACCAGCACACCTGAGCCCACCGTGGTGCCATCGCCAACGACTGTGGTCTTGCCCACAACAACCACTTCCGTTGAAGATTGCACACTCTTCAGTGTTTTCCCGGAGCCGCGTGATCCGGCGTCCATCGGTGTTCCGCTGCCCGGTGCAAATGACTGGAAGCTGGGTCCGAGCGATGCCAGGATGTTGTTAATCGAATATTCTGATTTTCAATGACCGGGCTGTGCCCAGGTTGCGCCCGTGTTGGCGCAGTTCCAAGCAGATTATTCGGACAAAGTCCAGTTTGTTTTCCGTCAATTCCCTCTCAACAGCATCCACGATAAAGCCGCACTGGCAGCCCAGGCAACCGAAGCTGCCGGTTTGCAGGGCAAATTCTGGGAGATGCATGATTTTTTGTTTGATTCTACAAACTGGTCAGCATGGACAGCTTTGAGCGTTGCGGACATGCCCGCCTGGCTGCAGGAAAATGTTGGGAAAATCAAGGACTTGAATGTCGATCAATTCATGAAAGACCTTACCAGTGATTCCATCGTCAAGAAGATCCAGGATGCCTATACGGAAGCCGGTCGGATTGGATTGGGCGGGACTCCTTCGGTTTATATTTATCTGGATGGAAAACTCATGTTCACACCGGAGGACCAGGTTCCGACTAGTTATGCCACCCTGGAAGCTGTTCTCAAGGTCTATGAATTGAAGGAGAGGACATTCACCCAGTGTCCTGCAATGACCATTGACCAGAATGAAATTTACAAGGCTACCGTGAGAACCACCAAGGGTGAGTTTGTCATGGAGTTGTACCCCAAGTCGGCACCGGTGACAGTGAACAGCTTTGTCTTCCTGGCTGAACAGGGTTGGTACGATAATGTGCCATTCCATCGTGTCATGGAAGGGTTTGTTGCCCAGACAGGTGACCCGACCGGGACCGGCATTGGAGGTCCTGGTTATGCGATCAAGGATGAAATTGACCTGAATCTAAAATTTGATGATGAAGGCGTGATCGGCATGGCAAATTCGGGTCCCAACACCAATGGCAGTCAATTCTTCATCACCCTGGCTGCCCAACCCACCCTGGATGGGCGCTATACAATTTTTGGTCGGGTGATTTCAGGAATGGACGTCGTCAAGTCCCTTACGTTGCGTAATCCAGCAACAGGCGGTGTCCTTCCGGATCCGGATAAAATTTTGAGCATCAAGATCGATAAGAAATAATGCAGCCTCGTTCGAAGATTGCCTGGGGCACGGTCGGTTGGTTGATATTGAGCGCGGCGGGTGGATTGCTTGGACTTTCCGCCGCCGCGCTGCTTGTATTCCTGGGCATAATCCTGATTTTTGCTCCGGGGACGGGGGATCCAGGCTCATTTTTTAACATGGCAATTGGGTCAGCCTTGATCGGTGTCCTTTGCCTGCCTTCCGGTTATCTGGCAATCCGCCGATTAATGGGAAAACCTGAGTCTGCCGATACGACTCTTTCCCGCAGAACCAGCCTGTTTCTGAATATCGGACTCATGACACTACCAGTCTGGTTTGCCCTGGCAGCCCTGGCATCCCAGGGCAGGGCAGGCATGCTGGTCATGCCGTTCATTATGCCTGTGATTGTCCTGGTACCGCTGGTCTGGTTTCTGGGTATTGGGGCGCGCAGACTGCCGATTAAGCCGGAGCGTGCATGGAAATTAACCGCTTTTAACCTCACCCTCACCATGCCGTTGACACTGTTGGTGGAAATTTTGGTGCTGATGATTCTGACTCTTGTCTGGATATTATGGCTGTCAAATCAACCCGGGCTATTACATGAATTATGGAATTTAAATATTCAATTGAACCAATTGGGTGATCCGGCGGAATTACAATCAATTCTGACAAACCTGCTTCAGCGCCCGGGTGTAATTCCAACCATCCTGGTGCTGTTGGGATTTGTCACCCCCCTGATTGAAGAATTGTTGAAGCCCATCGCAGTGCTCCTGTTTTGGAAAAAGAATCTGACACCGCGTGACGGTTTTCTGGCAGGTTTGGTGTGTGGAGCTGCGTTTGCCCTGATGGAAACACTCAACGCAGTCAACTCAAGCACTGATGTCTCCTGGCTGTTTCTGGCACTCGGACGGATTGGAACCGGTCTTCTGCATGTGACAACCACGGGTCTGGTTGGCTGGGGGATTGGCTGGGCAGCTTCGCAAAAGCGACCGGGCAGGCTGATGGGCGCTTTGGCGGCAGCGATTCTTATGCATGGTGTCTGGAATGTATTCAGCATTTTACAGGGATTTTCCGGCTTTGTGAATATTTCCCCCTGGACACAGCTGGGCAGGTATGCTCCCTTTGCCCTGGTTTTCCTCTGGGCTCTTAATTTGGGGATATTATGGGTCATTAACCATGGGATTCAAAAATCCAATGACTCCGGATTAACCACACCTCCGGCTGTGACAATCCTGGAATAAGGAAAAAATGGAAATCATCTCACATATTATTGATTTTATTCTGCACATGGATGAATATCTCGATCTCATCCTGCAGACAGTGGGTGCCTGGACATATGCCGTTTTATGGTTGGTGATCTTTATAGAGACCGGACTGGTCATTACTCCTTTCCTGCCGGGTGATTCACTCCTTTTTGCAGCCGGTGCATTTGCAGCCCGGGGGCATTTCCAGGTGGTGTTCCTCTGGCTGATGCTTTTCCTGGCGGCATTCCTGGGTGATACGGTCAATTACTGGATCGGTCATTTCATCGGACCAAAGGTGTTTCAAACGAATAGCCGGCTGATTAAAAAGGAATACTTGGAACGAACCAAAAAGTTTTATGACAAACATGGCGGCATTACCATTTTCCTGGCACGTTTTATTCCCATCATCCGGACATTCGCCCCATTCGTCGCCGGGGTTGGTCAGATGCGTTATGGCTACTTTATAACGTATAATATTATAGGTGGAGGAATGTGGACCGCCGCGTTCATCTTCCTCGGTTACTTCTTCGGCAACCTGCAATTTGTGAAAGATCACTTCTCCCTGATCATTATTGCGATGATCCTTATCCCGGGCATTCCGGCATTAATTGAAGCATTCAAAGCTGCCCGCGATTCCAAAAAGAAAAAGGATACAACTGTTACGCAATCAGCGTCTGAACAAGAATGAAACGTGAAACCCTGCAAAAAGTCATCCGCTTCCTATTAAAGGTCCTGACCGTTACCCGTTTTGAGGGTCTGGAACACCTGCCTGACACCGGAGGAGTCATTATTGCGACCAATCATATGAGCCGGCTGGATATTCCAGTCCTGTTTTGCAATCAGCGCCGCACGGATATCACCGCATTGGTGGCGGATAAATACCGCCGGTACTCGTTCTTCGCGTGGTTTGCCCGCACCGCAGGAGCCATCTGGCTGGACCGGGATAAGGCGGATTTCGCTGCATTTCGTGCGGCTGCTGAAGTCCTTGAAAATGGGACGGCACTGGGGATTGCCCCGGAAGGCACCCGCAGTACCACCGGTGTGTTGTTGGAGGGTAAACCCGGGACTGTTTTGGTCGCCTTGCGCACTGGAGTTCCCATCGTCCCAGTGGGTATCGCCGGCACGGAAGATGGCATGAAGAAATTGATGACATTTTGCCGACCAAAATTTATCGCCCGCTTTGGACCCATGTTTTCCATCCCGCCCATCAACCGGGATGACCGGGAAAACCAACTGAAGTACTGGACGAACGAAATCATGTGCCGGATTGCAGCCTTGCTGCCCGAAAAATACCACGGTTTTTATGCCGGTCACCCGCGCATCCGGGAGTTGGTGGCACAGGGGGGAGGATGAAAGCCCATGACCGCTGAACTGAACCAGACCGCTCCGTCTTTCACTCTTCCGGATTTGCAGAAGAGAAAACACAACCTGGGGGAGTGGCGTGGCAGGGTGGTGGTGTTGGAATTCTGGTCAGCGGAGTGTGAATCCTGCGAGAGGGCGGACATGGGTCTTTCCAAAATGCAAAATGAGTTGGGAGATCAGATGACCTGGGTTGTAATTGCTGCAGCCCAGGAATCCAGTGGGTTGGTTCAACGGATTTCGTCCCGGAGGGGAATTCCCCTGTTGCTGCTGGATAACCGCCAGACGGTTACTGCAATGTATGGAGTTACCATCACTCCCACCATGTTCGTTCTGGATGAAGCAGGTGTCATTCGATATCATGGGGCTTATGATGACCGCACCTTTCGCAAGCGAACCCCCGAAAGGATTTATGTGATGGAGGCGGTAAAAGCCCTCCTGGCTGGCAGGCAACCTGCCTTGCAGGAAACGCCCATCTACGGCTGCATGTTAATGCGATTGAAGTCGTAGATAATGGGTGGAATTTTGATCAAAAAAGAGTATAATCGCGTATACAATCCTTGGCGGCGGCCTGCAGCCCAAATTAGCACGGGGTTTTCACTAAAATGGAACAGGATTCGCTTGCGTTTCGAGAAAAGAATCATGCTGCACTCACCTCAGTGATTGCTGCCATTGCATTAACAACATTTAAAATCGTAGTCGGCATCCTGACCCAATCCCTGGGCATCCTGGCTGAGGCGGCTCATTCCGGTTTGGACCTGGTGGCAGCATTGGTGACATTGCTGGCAGTCCGTTATTCCGGTAGACCAGCGGATCGGGAGCATACCTATGGGCATGGCAAGGTTGAAAACCTTTCCGCTCTATTTGAAACATTGCTCCTTCTGGCTACCTGTGTCTGGATTATTTACGAGGCGATACAACGGTTGTTTTATAAAACCGTTACAGTCGAAGCGTCCATCTGGGCGTTCATAGTCATGGGAACTTCCATCATCATCGATTATTCCCGCTCGCGCGTGCTTTACAAGGCGGCACGCAAACACAACAGCCAGGCATTGGAAGCCGATGCACTCCACTTCAGCACGGATATCTGGTCGTCCAGTGTTGTGATTGTAGGCTTGTTATTTGTCCTGATCGCCGATAAAGTACCTGCGTTGTCTTTTCTTCACAAGGCGGATGCAATTGCCGCCCTTGGTGTGGCAATGATTGTGATTTATGTTAGTATGGAATTGGGATACCGGACAATCCAGGGATTGCTGGATACAGCACCCAAGGGGCTGCCGGAACAAATTACGAAGACCGTGGAGGAAGTTCCAGGAGTGATGAATTGCCACAATGTTCGGGTCAGGCATTCCGGTCCATCGTTGTTTGTGGATGTCCACATTACCGTTGATGGGGGGAGTTCACTGCAGGACGCTCACAGGATTACTGAAAAGGTTGAGGAAGCAATCCGGGCACTGGTACCGGATACGGATGTAACCGTCCACCCGGAACCTGTGGAAACAATTTCACAACAGGCATAAAATTTCAGGAGACAGGGGAACCCCAATTGCTTCCCCTCAACGATTTAACTAACTTTTTTGTTGCATATTTTTCCTTAAATCTTATATAATAAGTCCATCTTATCCATTTTAAAAACCATGGAGGAATAAAATGACCAAGATAATCGACGTGGAAGGCATTGGTGAAGTCTACGCAATCAAACTAAAGAATGCCGGCATTCGGTCTGTGGAGGCATTACTGGAAAAAGGCGCCACCCCCAAGGGTCGCAAGGAAATTGCTGAAGCCACCGGAATCAGCGATAAATTAATCCTGGAATGGGTCAATCATGCAGACCTCTACCGAATCAAGGGTGTTGGCAGTGAATATTCAGACCTGCTGGAAGAAGCCGGTGTGGATACCGTTGTGGAACTTGCCCAGCGAAAGCCGGAGAATCTGTATGCCAGGATCGTGGATGTGAATGCCCAAAAGAAGCTGGTCCGTAAACTGCCCACCCTCAAACAGGTGCAGGACTGGGTTGCCCAGGCGAACAAACTGGATCGAAAAATTCAATATTAATCCTGTGGGTGATCAGACTGGATCCGATCAATCTGTTATCCGGAAAGAGGTGAACGAATATGTTGAAGGAATTTAAAGAGTTTGCCATGCGGGGGAATCTGATTGATCTGGCGATCGGCATCATTCTCGGTGGTGCATTTGGAAAAATAATCACCTCATTCGTGAATGATGTAATCATGCCGCCCGTTGGAAAGCTGCTGGGGAACGTAAATTTTGCGGATTTGTTTATTGATTTAAGCGGTACGCATCCGGCATCACTCCAGGCAGCCAAGGATGCAGGTCTGCCCACTCTGAATTACGGGTCATTTTTAAATACTATCCTTGATTTCATCATCGTGGCGTTTATTATGTTCCTGGTGGTCAAGGCGATTAATAAGATGAAGAAACCCGCTCCGGCTGCTGCTGTGGTTACAAAGGAATGCCCTTATTGCAGGACGGAAATACCCATTGCTGCAACCCGCTGCCCCCACTGCACTTCAGAATTGTGATATCTACAAAAAACGCTTCCACCCCCCTGCGGTTAACCGCAGGGGGGTTCTTTTTTTGAAGATTGAAGTCAGGTTTGATGATACAATCTTAATGATTTTCATTATTAAATCCTCTTTTACAATCTATTTTTATCGGCTCAAAATTCTGGAAAAATTAATTTTATTAAACTGGAGGATGAAATGAATGCACTTCAACTCATCCAATTTGATGATGTCCATCAATTTATGAACCTGGTGGAACCGGTATTGTTGCAGGCGGAAGCGATCAACAATCTCATGCTTGGCATTTGCAAACGTCTGGAAACCGATCCGACATTCTATGGTTCGCTGCCTTTTCTTGCGGTGGTGGTGGATGCCGATGGGTTGGCACTGGCAGCGGTGATCACACCTCCGCATAATGTGATTCTTTACAGTCCCTGCGAACAGGTGGATGCCGAAGTGGACCTGCTGATCGATCACCTGATCGAAAACAACATAGCCCTGCCGGGTGTGGTGGGACCTGTCGAATTGGCGTCTGCATTTGCCGGACGATGGATGGAAAGGACCGGCATCCCTCACCGCCTGGGTATGGCAGAACGGGCATATATGCTGCGTAAAGTCATCCCACCTCCACAACCGGGTGGATTGATCCGTCTGGCAATCGATGAGGATGCAGACCTGCTGACAGCCTGGTCAATCGATTTTCAAAAGGAAGCCGTACCCGACGAGTACAATCCTGCTGCAGCCCGGAGGACGGTTCTCCTTGGGATTGAGACAAAACGGCTGTATGTATGGGAGGATGGTGGTAAACCTGTCAGTGAAGCGATTGTCACCCGTCCCACACAGCATGGCATCAGCGTGGCATTGGTTTACACCCCGCCGGAATTGCGCCGCAGGGGATATGCTTCCGCCTGTGTGGCAGCCATCAGCCAGCGCATGCTTGACCAGGGTTATGAATTTTGCACCCTGTTTACCAATTTAGCCAACCCCATCTCCAACAGCATTTATCAAAAGATCGGTTATGAGCCGATTGGTGATTTCAGTATGTTCCTGTTTGGAGAAGAGTGATTATGCAGCTGCACTGTATCGGTCATGATCAATGTGAAGCCGATATCCCCCACCAGTTTTCCAGACTGCTGGAAAACCACTGCATGACACCCCTGGGACGAAAACCGGTTGAGCCATGGCTGAACATCAGGCAGACACTCCCTTCGCATGGATGGACAGGAGTCCGCTGTGGCGGACGATCGGGACATGTGAAATTCTCTCAGAGCGCCCTGGGGCGCCGGTGGATGTTGCAAATGTTTTGCTTGAATATAATTTGTGACGATCGGTTACAGGAGGAAGAGATATGACACGGGCGGCTGCCATCATCATCCAGGATCATCACGTGGCGCTCATCCGCCGGCAGCGAAATGGGCGGGTGTACCATATCTTTCCGGGCGGGCAGGTGGAAACCGGTGAGACTTCCATCCAGGCAGTCATCCGGGAAATCCAGGAGGAACTGGGTCTTGATTTCCAGCCCGGTGCATTGGTGGCGGAAGTGAGGCATGGATCGGCGATGCAGCTTTTTTACATGGGGACGGTATTGGGCGGTGAATTTGGCACCGGTGATGGACCCGAATTGCGCGGTGAATACCCGCCGGAATGCGGCACCTATGAACCGGTCTGGCTGCCCATTGACCGCTTATTGAAGGAGACTGTGTATCCAGTATCCATCTGCGGTTTACTCCAAACCATGCAAAAAGAAGGCTGGGATGGCAAGACAGCATATTTTGAGGACTGAGATGCAAATTGTGGAAATCCGCCCATTGCAGGATTTGATCGAGGTCGATTTACGCCGGGTGATGGCGGGTTATTCCTCCTCCCGGAAATATCAGGTTTCAAAAAATGAAACCCCTGCCAAAATAATATTCCGGTTGGAGCTGGTAACCCTGCCTGAACCGCACACCCGAAATTTTGGTGAGGATTTAACAGCTGATGACCTGGTCCGCTACCGGGAATTTCTGACTGAAGGATTTTGTTATGGTGCCTATGCCGGGGATGAGCTCGCGGGGGTCGCCATTGCCGAGGTTCGTACCTGGAACCTGACACTCTGGATCTGGGAGCTGCATGTGGCTGCATCCTGGCAGCGGCAGGGGATTGGATTGAAGCTGGTGGACACCCTGGCGCGGGATGCGCAGGCTGCGGGTCTGCGTACCCTCCAGGTGGAAACACAGAACACGAATGTTCCTGCCATTGAATTTTACCGGCGGGCTGGTTTTGAGATGGAGGGGATTGACCTTTCCTACTATACCAACTATGATGTAAGTGATTATGAAGTGGCAATTTTTATGAAGCGCAAGCTTCCAATGTTACATGTCTGATAATCCAGGAAGGAGTAAGAAAAATGGATTCCAATCGTCGTTCGGGTCTGGCAGTAGCCATTTTGTTGATTCTGGCGGGTGCTTTTTTCCTGCTGATTAACCTTGTTCCCCAGCTTCAAAAGCTGGTCAGCTGGCCGCTTATTTTTATCATCCTGGCTGCTTCCTTTGTGATCTGGCCTTTCATATTCCCCTCCGTCCGGCGCGGACTGGCGGGATTGATCATTCCCGGCACCATTCTCTTCGTCCTCGGATTGATCTTCTGGTATTGTGATTTCATGAACCGCTGGGAGGATTGGGCATTCCTCTGGACGCTCATCCCGGGCAGCGTGGGCTTGGGCATGGCTCTGGCGGACTGGGTTGGTGGTTGGGGGGGTGATACAGCCAGAGTGGGCGGCTGGATGCTGATAATCAGCCTGCTGGTGTTTGCAGTCTTCGCAACTTTCTTTGGCGGTTCGCAACTGCAAATTGCGGGACCGGCGCTGGTCATCCTGGGCGGTTTGGTGTTGCTGGTGCGCGCTTTCATTCATCCCAAACCTAAAGCCTGAATATATTTATTGAATCGACTTCTAAATCGATTTACATGGAGGTAATGGAATGTCAACAAAACTAACCTGGTACGGTCACGCCACACTGGGTTTGGAAATTGATGGTTGCCATGTCCTTGTGGATCCGTATTTCACTGGTAATCCAGCAGCCAGCACCACTGCCTCGCAGGTCTCCGCTGATTTTATTCTGGTTACGCACGGTCATCGGGATCATTTGGGTGATACGGTTGAGATTGCCAAACGAACCGGCGCCACCGTAATCAGTAATTTTGAAATCTGCAACTGGCTGAGCGCCAAAGGGATTAAGACCCATGGTCAACACCTGGGCGGCGGCTGCAAACACCCCTTTGGATACTTAAAACTGACCCTGGCACTGCACGGCTCGGGTCTGCCTGATGGCTCCTACGGCGGGAATCCGGTGGGATTTTTACTGACCACGCCGGATCAACATAAAATATACATGGCGGGCGATACCGGCTTGTTTGGCGACATGCAGTTGATTGGCGATGAAGGTCTGTATCTGGCTGTCATTCCGATTGGCGATAACTATACGATGGGTCCCGCGGATGCACTGCTGGCTGTGAAGATGCTGAAACCGAAACATGTCATCCCCATTCACTACAATACATTCGACCTCATCCGGCAGGATCCCGCAGCCTGGAAGGAAAAAGTGGAGGCGGAAACAGGAGCGGTTGTTCACGTGCTCAAACCGGGTGATACATTCCCCCTGTCCTGAGTGATTGCAAGGCTCCTTCAACAGCCCTCCGGAGTACCGGGAGGGCTGTTTTTCGTAATCTGCCAACTGGAATCACTGTTTCCTGAGGCTGATAGGTTTTGAAAGACTCTGAAAGTTAAGATGTATGCAATATGCCCCGGGAGATGGACGGAACTTATCATGCGACGATTTTATGACCTGACAATGGAAGAACGGCTGGAAAAAATTGGAAAACAAGCCGGGCTGACGCCGGAGGAACTGGCTGCATTGGGCGGCTCTGGCGGATTGTCAGCCGCCCAGGCAAATCATATGATTGAAAATGTGGTGGGAATCTACAGCCTTCCGCTGGGCATTGCGCAAAACTTTGTGGTCAATGGGCGGGAGGTGCTGGTGCCCATGGTCCTGGAGGAACCTTCGGTTGTAGCCGGGGCGTCCTTCATGGCGCGCCTGGCAAAGGCGGGTGGTGGTTTTAGAGCAAGCGCTGATGAACCTCACATGATCGGGCAAATGCAGATTTTGGATTTGCCGGATCCGGATCTTGCCAGGGAGCGCCTGCTGGAACAGAAGGAAGCCTTGCTTGCCGAAGCAGCGCAGGTTGATCCTGTCCTGAACCGCCTGGGTGGAGGTCCGGTGGACCTGGAAGTACGGCAGCTGCAGGATCCCATCCTGGGTAAATTCCTGGTACTGCATCTGATCTACGATGTGCGCGACGCCATGGGCGCCAATGCCATCAATACTGCTGCCGAATGTCTTGCCCCCCTGGTGGAAAAGATCAGCGGGGGACGGGTGCACCTGCGGATTCTTTCCAACCTGGCGGATCGAAGACTGGCAAGAGCCGCCTGTACCATCCCGTTGGATCAGCTGCCGTTCAATCAGTTTTCAGCGGAGCAGGTGCGGGATGGGGTGATTGCCGCCTGTGCGTTTGCAGCCGCGGATCCTTACCGGGCAGCAACACATAACAAGGGGATCATGAATGGGGTGGATGCCGTGGTGCTGGCAACCGCCAATGACTGGCGTGCCGTGGAAGCCGGCGCGCATGCTTATGCCGCCCGTTCCGGGCGTTATACCAGCCTGTCCACCTGGGGTGAGGATGAGCACGGCAACCTGACCGGTTTTCTGGAGATGCCAATGGCAGTCGGCATTGTGGGTGGGGCTACGCGCGTGCACCCAACTGCACAGGCGGCGCTTAAACTAATGGCGATCCAGTCGGCGCGTGAGCTGGCAGAGATCATTGTCTCGGTGGGGCTGGCGCAGAACCTTGCGGCTCTGCGGGCACTTGCCACCGAGGGCATTCAACGCGGTCATATGGGATTGCATGCCCGGCAGGTGGCTGTTTCCGCCGGTGCCCGGGGTGATGAAATCGACCGAGTGGCGGGACGGATGGTGCAGGAAAAGATCGTCCGGATTGACCGCGCAGTTGAAATATTAAACGAAATCAGGACACAACTGGACACATGACCCGGTGGCGACCGGGTTGCTGCGGTCATTTTTCTGAGGGATTCATCAGCATCAATTGAGGTATCAAAATGACAGATCTTCATTCTGAAAAAGTTCTTCTCCAGCCCAACCGACCGGTGGGGATTGTTGGATATGGCGCTTATGTTCCACAGTACAGGCTGCCATCCACCGAGGTTTCCCGCATTTGGACAGGCAAGCCTACAGTGGTTTCTGTAAAGGAAAAAGCCGTTGCCGGTCTGGATGAGGATGTCATCACCATGTCCATTGAGGCGGCTCGCAACGCCCTGGCACGGGCGGGTATTCCTGTGGAAGCACTGCGTGCGGTGTGGGTTGGTTCTGAATCCCACCCGTATGCAGTCAAACCCAGCGGCACCCTGGTTGCCGAGGCAATTGGCGCATCCACCCACATCAACTCGGGTGATTGGGAATTTGCCTGTAAAGCCGGCACGGAAGCCTTTGTTGCCGCCATGGGTCTGGTCGGGTCGGGCATGGGGGATTACGCCCTGGCGATTGGCATGGATACCGCCCAGGGTCGTCCGGGTGACGCCCTGGAATACACAGCCGCCTCAGGTGGAGCGGCATACATTATCGGACCTGCCGGGGAATCATTGGCAGCCATTGAAGCTGCCTTCTCCTATGTCACGGACACACCGGATTTCTGGCGGCGGGCTGGTCAGACCTACCCCTCCCACGGGCAGCGCTTCACCGGTGAACCGGCGTACTTCAAACACATCACCGAAGCCGGCACCCGCTTGATGACCGAATTGGGGGTCACAGCATCTGACTTTACCTATGCAGTCTTTCATCAACCCAACACCAAGTTTCCCCAGCGGGTGGCGGGAATGCTGGGTTTTACTCCCGAACAGATCAAACCCGGATTGCTGGCACCAGTCATTGGCAATACCTACGCCGGTTCGGCGCTGATTGGCTTGACCGCCACGCTGGATATTGCCAATCCCGGTGACCGCATCCTGATGGTCTCGTTTGGATCCGGCGCCGGTTCGGATGCAATCGCTCTGCGGGTGACCGATGCCATCGGGGAGCGCCGCGGCAGGGCGCTTTCCACGGCGGATTACATCAACCGCCGGATTGAAATTGATTATGCCACCTATGTCCGCTTCCGCGGCAAGCTGGAGATGTGAGGTGCCAAATGCGTGAAGTTGTCATAACCGGTATCGGACAGGTGCCCGTCGGCGAACACTGGGAGATCTCCCTGCGCAGTCTGGCAGCCCGCGCCATCCAGGCAGCCCGGCATGAAGCCGGAGATCCGGAAATCCAGGGGCTCTATGTAGGCAACCTGCTGGCGCCCACTGTCTCGCATCAATCCAACCTGGGGACGCTGCTGGCGGACAACACTGCCCTCAAGGGAATCGAATCCTGGACGGTTGAAGCAGCGGATGCCTCGGGAGCGGCTGCCCTGCGCATGGGTTACCTGGCGGTGGCATCCGAACTGGTTGATACGGTCGTGGTGATTGGTGTGGAAAAATATACCGACATGGTTGGACCGAAGCTGGAGGCAGCCGTCTCCCAGATGACCGATTATGATTATGAAGCGATGGAAGGTTTGACCCCCACCGGTCAGGCGGGTCTGTTGATGCAGCGCTACCTGCATGAGTATCCCCAGCCGCGCCATGGGCTGGGTGTTTTTCCTGTCCTGATGCATGCCAATGCTGGACATAATCCCAATGCCATGTATCGCAAACCAATCAAGCGGGAAACCTATGCCCGTGCTGAGCTGACCAATGATCCGTTAAATATGTTTGATGCCGCCCCTTATGCGGACGGCGCGGCTGCAGCCATCCTGACCACCCCTGAAAAGGCGGCGGATTTCAATCATCCGCTGGTGCGCATTTCAGGGAGTGCCATTTCGATTGACCGGCTGGCACTGCACGACCGCCCCTGGCTGCTGGGCTTCGATGCGGTCGGTCATTCGCTGGAGCGTGCCTGCCGGCTGGCTGGCATCCTGCCCCAGGATGTGGATTTCCTGGAGATTAGCGATACCTTCTCCATCTACGCAGCCCTTACGCTGGAAGCGGCGGGTTTTGCCCCGCGCGGGAAATCCATTGAATTGACGGAAAAGGGTGAATTCAACCACGATGGCAGGCTGCCACTCAACACCATGGGCGGATCCAAGGGGCGCGGGCATCCTTTGGCGGCAACCGGCATGTACCAGGTGGTGGAAGCTGTGCTGCAGCTGCGCGGTGAAGCAGGTGCCAGCCAGGTTAAAAATGCCCGGCGCGGGATGACCATCACCCTGGGTGGTCCGGCTTCCACGGTTGTCACGAACGTATTGGAACGAATGGATTGAAAATTCTGAACTTGATAGGATTTGAGAGTCATCCATCTGTACACTTTACCCACATTCGGAATGATCAGGAGATTATTGGATGGAAATACCGCGACATTGGCGATTAAAGAAACAACGTTACGCACTGGTGGGTGAGGTCTGCCCCCATTGTGATGCCAAGCTCTTCCCCCCGCGGGATGTCTGCCCGGAGTGCGGCGGAGAAGCCAGAAAGCCTTATGCCTTCAGCGGACGCGGCGAGGTCTTTTCCTACACCATCATGCAGGACGCACCGTCTGGTTATGACGAGCAGGCACCCTACACGGTGGCTTTGATCAAGCTGGAGGAAGGACCCGTGGTTACAGCCCAATTGACCGACCTGGGGCAACAGCCGGTGGAAATCGGCATGCCGGTGGAAATGGTGACCCGCAAAATCCGCCAGGATGGCGATGCCAGCGGGATGCTGGTGTATGGCTATAAGTTCCGCCCGGTGATGCAGCAATAGCAATTTTTAAATGGCAATATGAACCGCCCTCCATACTGGAGAGCGGTTTTTGATTTATTTTAAGGATTGGTTGGGCTATTTTTCCAACTCATTTTTGACCAATATATAATGATGGAAATATTGAAACTCCTATACAGCCAAATGACTTTATAATATTGCTAATCGTGGTTTTCTACAGATGGCTGTATAAAACATTGGTAGACGGCAACCGAAAGGAGGCTGTACATGGGGGGTACTCTGAATGTTCTTGAAAATTTGCTCCTCTTGACCGTGCTATTGGCAGCAGCATTCTTTGTCTTTGCCAAGGTCAAGTCAGACTATCAGTTACATCATAGGCTTTCTCGTCCGATAGCCGTCCTGCAAACTGGCTACTTCTGTGTATATGCTCTTTGTTCTTATGTTTTTCTTGACTCGAGGTTTTCACATATTAGCGCTAAAGGTTTCGTCTTCTTCCTCGCCGTTCTGTTTATGGTAATCGGCGTATTGATGGTTGCCTTTTCTATGCCTTTTCTGGGTCGTCGATCTTTTGGGATGGAAGTCGGTAGCCTTCGGACAAGCGGTTTGTATCGATACAGCCGCAATCCGCAATTGGTCGGAGCATTCATTTTTATTGTCGGATATGCCATGTTATGGCCATCCTGGACGGGCGCGTTATGGGCGAGTTTGTGGTTGATAATTGCCCAATTGATGGTGCGAGGTGAGGAAGTGCATCTCGAGCATGTTTTCGGAGCTGAGTATAGAGACTATTGTATGAGAACACCTCGTTATCTTGGATTGCCAAAGAAGTGAGTTGAGAGCAGATTGATGCCTGACACAGCATGCCCCCAACAAGTGGGATTCTGCGCGACTTACAAGCCTTTTTCCCACTTCTGGCTTATACTGCCCTCAAGCCGAATCTAATCTTACCCATTACAAATAACGCAAACCGTTGGGCACATTGTCACAAGAGTTATGCCAAACTATTGATCAAAGGAGAATTCCATGCTCATTACCCCAGTGATAAATATGTCGGGGAACTGCGAAAGAGCAATCCATTATTACGAGGATGTGTTTTGTGCAAAAGCTGATTTTATCCTACGTTATAGGGATGCAAGACCAGAAGATTGGAATAAACCATTAACAGATGAACAGAAAGAGTACGTCTATCATGCCGAAATGAAAATTGGGACCCAACGATTTATGTTTTCCGACATAATCGAATTTGAAATTCGTAACGGGAATAGTCTCTTCCTGGTGGTAACATTCGATACCAAAGAAGAAGTTCAACGAGTCTACAATGCGTTTTTACCAGAAAGCACAATTCTTGTCCCTATTCACAGTACAACCTACAGCTCTTGCATAGCAAATCTCGTTGACAAATATGGTATACGTTGGGGTTTGATGACAGAACAAACTGAAAGATAAGCACCGGTAGAGCATGAATGAATATCTGCTGGGATGGTGGTCATTGACTCATGAATTGATGTGCAATAGATCAGCACCTAACCAGCGCGTGCAGTCCGACACCGCTGTCGCGGCCCGTGCAGCAGGGAAAATCGGTCGTCTGACGCAGCTCGACTTGGGTTGACCTTGGTAAACAGGTGGTGCAGCGAATGCGCATAACGGTAGATAACAATTATTACCTCTCCCGTGCGGACCGAGATGGATGTGCGGGTACACGCCTGTGCGCCGCTGGTGCAAGTTCCCGCCCGGTGATGCAGGCGTTTGACACTGCGTGGATGAAAACATGAACCGCTTTCCAGGAATGGAGGGCGGTTTTTTGACTCTGGTTACATCGTGAATCTGATCGAGAAGTATCTTGGACTTTGGAGAGGATTGATCAGACATCGATGCTTGATTTGACTATGTGCGAGTCTATAATGTTGTTAAGATTTGCTCACAACGAATTGTTTGATGTAAAAAAGCATAATTGCGGTAAAACTCTTTTTTTGATTGACTATACGGTAAAGTTGCAGTGTATCAGGAGTCCGAATAATTAATAGGTAGACGCACTTAGAAACTGTGGTTGGATCCAGAATTTTGAATCAAAGGAAATGATAGAGATATCATGGATATAAAAGTAATAAAAAAATCAGTTGTCAATATTGGAAGTTTGGTAGAACTAACTTATATCGCCATGAAAAAATGTCTTCCTTCAATAGGCAATACAATAGCAACGATCCTGGGCACCATATCTGAAAGAATAGCGAGAGATTGCTATGACCTGGTATTCATTGCTGAGGACCAGGGGAAGATGATCGGTTGTGCCGCGTTCTACGATTTAACCGATCTTGGAATAGCTCAATTGTGGGAATGGCATCCTGTGGTTTTACCAGGGCAGCATGAGGATGAAGTTGCTGTGGGATTGCTTCAAGCGGCATTCTCGCAGCTCAAACAAACAGGTATACATAAAGTCACGATTGATTTTCAAGTCAATGAGAAACAGCAAGGGTGTTTGTCGAAGTATCTGAACTGGTATGCCCGGACCGGGATCGTTGATACTTATGAGGAGATATTCCTAAGAAACGACCTCAATGAACAGGATCTGCAGATAGCGATACCAGATGAATACTCGCTGGGGTATATTTCAGAAACAGGACTGGATGATCTGTTCAATTGTTGGCTGAAGATATTTTCTTCCAGTGAGGACGAATTCTTTCTCAGCCTAGATGACGAAGGTAGAAGAACTTTCTTTTTTGAAAGTTGGAGTAGAGAAAAACCGTTGATCCATGAAGCATCCTTGACTTTGTACCATAAGGGCAAATTGATCGGTTTCAGTCGTCTTTTACCAATCTATGAACCTTCAGATGGTTACCTGGCACCTATTGGCATCTTGTCTGAATACCGAAAGAAAGGATTAGCCCAAGAACTACTGAAGATGAGCATGCATCGATTGAAGGAGTCTAATTATCAAACCATGAGTTGTTATGTGAGCAACAAGAACGCGGCTGCACTTTCTTTCTATGAAAAACTTGGATTTAAGCCCAAGCACAGGATCACCTCGCTCTTCGGAGATATTGGCTAAAAAAAAGCCCAACACCGGCTCCACTTGACCGCCTACGACGTGGGTACGCACAGGCTTTTTGGTATCTTCCTCGCTTCGGCGAGATCATCGTTTTGTCATTATCGGTGGCAAATGAGCCAATCCGTTGGGCGGCTGCGTGTTTCCCGCTCTCAAGCCTGGTCTGCGTTCCGCCCACACGCAAGTAATGCAAAATGTTGAGATGCTTATTAATCTGGAAGGACAATAAAGAATGTTCAAAGCAAAAGAACTCCCTGGAACAATACAGCACCAAAGAATTCTTCAGGTCATCACATCCTGTTATGAAAACGATCCACGCATATTAGCCATTATCGTTTTTGGTTCCTTGGGCCGCGGTACTTGGGATTGCTACTCCGATCTTGATCTGGACGTGGTAGTTGCAGACGGCATCCAGGTTGATGTCGAAGCAGAACTTATCCACCTGGGTCACTCTCTTGCAGCGATTGATGAACAAATTGTCCTGCTGATCCCCGACGATGACGATGCAGATGTGGTATTTAAGTCATTAATGGAGTTATCCATTCGCTATCATTCCCTCGCCGACACCAGTCCCAATATCATCGACAGTATGCTGCTTTTACTGGGGAGAATTGATCTCGCTGCCATTGAAACCGCAGGCTTAGCCAACCGAAAGTTGGACAATGAATCCCTTGGCAGAGAACTTGACCGGTGTGTTCGCTATGCTCTCGAAGTAGATGGCGCCTTGCATCGAGGATATCTATGGTCAGCAATTGAGCTTTTGCATTACATGCGCCAGAGTATTATGAAGCTGTTTACCTACAGTCATGATGGGAATCGACCTTATCAATTCTTCCAAAAAGAAGCGGATCAGAAGATGCAAGTCCGGCTGGGTGGCACATTACCGCAATATAATCTCAAGACTGCCCAGGAGTCTCTTTCACAATTCATCGATATCTTGACAAAGGACATCGATCAGCTAACCGGCGGCCAGGTCCAATTAACTGAGGCACATTCAGAATTGCTCACCGCAATTCGCTCTCGGCAGAATGACCTTGAGTTCTAATACCGCCCAACAAAGTGTGAATCCGACGGGTGGGACTGCTGCCAAATGCGGCACTTGGCAGCTACGGTGAGTGATCGTTCCACCCGGTGATGCAGCCGTAGCAACCGCTTGGATGGAAATGCAAACCGCCTTCCAGGAATGGAGGGCGGACCTTGTGTTGCGGCGTATAATTAAATATTTCTCATGTCCATCCTCATCCTCGATTGCGCTCCCATGTCCCCCTGGTTTCCTCACTGGCATATCGGCGGGACCTGCCTGCTGGTGGAAACCGACCAGGGCCTTGTTCTGGTGGATACCGGCCTCGGCCTGCATGATTATTTCAACCCCACCCGCATGGTTCGATTTTTCCAGCTCGATTTTGGCATTCACAAGGACCCCCAGAACAGTGCGGTTCGTCAAATTGCCCGGCTGGGTTACTCGCCGCAGGATGTGCAGCATATCGTCCTGACCCACCTGCACTTTGACCATGCTGGCGGTCTGCCGGATTTCCCGCAGGCGCAGGTGCATGTTCACCGGCGCGAGTTCGATGCCATGCAAAACCCGCGCAGGTTGATCGAACTGGCCTACGACCGGGCTGATTTCCTGCATCACCCATCCTGGGTTCTATATGATCAGTCCGATGCTGATTGGTTCGGTTTTGAAGCCATTCGCCTTCCTTTCTCGCCCGAGATGTACCTCATCCCCCTTTTTGGACATACCCGCGGGCATTGCGGGGTCGCCGTTCAAGATAACGGTGACTGGCTATTTCATTGCGCTGATGCTTTGCCCACCAATGCCCAATTCGACCTGCTTCCAGGGTGGCTGAGCCGCATGGTTCTCGGGGCGCACGTTCCATGCATCCAGGCCTGGGCAGCTGCCCATCCCGGGGTGCGTTTGCTGGCAGGTCATATGTGGAAATCCTTTTTTGATAACCAGCGCTCTGCTGTCTGAAACAGCCCGCTGCTGACTTGCAATGTCAGGGGGTCACTCCCACATCTCCCCCGCGCGGACCGAGTCGCACACAGCCGGAAAGTCCACCCGGTGATGCAGGCGTTTGACACTGCGTGGATGAAAACATGAACCGCCTTCCAGTAATGGAGGGCGGTTTTTTGATGTAAAAGCATATCCAATCAGTATAATAGTATTGGGAGGTTTTGCGTCCTGCACCCAAACCGAGTCTACTCCCGCCCACAAATAAGGAATACAACCGTTTTATGAAAGTAGTAATATATCGAGAAATAGCAATTTGACACATAAAAAATGATCATTGACATAAATTTTAATTTTTACTCCGACTCAAATGGCGGTGACCCAGACAGCACC
>ERZ1026800.891-NODE-891-length-22267-cov-3.476197_pt1 | contig 22267 bp, 20 predicted proteins | sample MGYA00520873_ERZ1026800 | MGnify/ENA primary metagenome ERZ1026800 (study PRJEB33270, sample SAMEA104284475) | anaerobic digester metagenome | biome: Anaerobic digester microbiome; feature: mesophilic sludge digester; material: Anaerobic digester biomass | place...
GCACTCTACATGACTGTTGCCAGGACTCTCATTCGCTCCATGTTGAATGTGCAATCTCCTGCACGTGTTTTGGAAAAAGTAAACAAATTGTTACTGGTGGATTCCCCCAATGGACTGTTTGTTACCGCAGTTTATGCAATCCTGGACCTGGAAAAGAAAGAGTTAATCTACACCAACGCTGGACATAACCGGCCACTCATATACCGGAGCGATACAAATGAATTGGAGAGCCTTCCACTTGGGGGTATGGCACTTGGTGTGATGGAGAGTAGCAAATATCAAGAACATGCCATCCAAATTCATCCAGAGGACATACTGCTGTTATATACAGACGGGTTGCCAGACACACTGTCACCAGAAGGGTTGTCATTTGGAGAGGAACGAATCGGTCAATCGTTATTGCAAACCCGGTCTGGTTCGGTAAAAGAGCTTCTGCAAAACTTTGACGCCATATTGAAAGAATTTCGTCAAGATGCCCCACCCAGCGATGATTTAACAATGGTTGCTATCCGCTGTCTGCGTGAGGCATAAACCTTGCAACAAATTGGATATGGCGCTAAAAAATTAATCACCAAAGAATAACGCCCACCAAACCTCCCATGGTTCCACAGACGGGATCGTGGGGGTTGGAACAAAAACAGGTGCCTGCGTAACTCCTGGTGGTGGAAGCGGAATAACCAATTGATCCCCCGGTTGAACATAATGACCTTTTTCTCTTGCCCAAAGATCGACCGCAGCTTCCGATGTGGCAAACGCAATTTGCGTATGCATCATGGTGGCTGTTGCACGCAGGTTGGAAACCTGGGTTCCCATCTGATTGCGCTCACTACTCAAACGATTATTGATAACAATCCGGTTATTCAGATCGATCATCAAAAGGAAGAGAACGATCAATCCCGCAATCATGACAAGTCGTTTTTTATCCACCACCAGACGCTTCATATGCATATCTTACCTCAATTGGAACCAGGTTACAAGCCAATCCATCCCAATATTTTTATGCAATGGATATGAATGGTTATGTTGCACATTTTGTACCTGTTGGGAAATGAAAATCCCCCGGTTTTCCCGGGGGATATGGTGCCGAAGGAGGGATTTGAACCCTCACGAGCGTTGCGCCCACTACGCCCTGAACGTAGCGCGTCTGCCAATTCCGCCACTTCGGCTTAAGCGTTTGTATTTTAATGGATATTCACCATTTGTCAACCTTTGCAGATCCCTTTTTCTACTCATTATCATGACCATGCTATAATTAAAAAAACGGAACTTTAGGCATGAACATTCCAATAAATCAAATCCTCAACCTGCTCGTGACATATCCCGGAAATATTATTTACCACCTGGTGCTGGCATTTTCCATCATGTCGGCACTTCAAATAGCCTTGATTAATGTCAATTTCAAGACCAGTGATGGTAACCGGCTGATCCTTGGTTTTTCTGTCCTGCTTATGGGACAAGTGATTTTATTTATATCCAGTGGACTGGCAGCCCAGGGGCTGACCAACCCTGAAATTTTGCTGCCCCCTTTGGACCGCGGGATTATGACTTTAACATCACTCTGGTTGGTCTGGTTATGGTGTTACCCAAACCCAACCCGAACCATGGATATCCTTCATTTTTTACTAAATATCATAATTATCATCGCGGCAGTATTTACCATCACCGTATGGACAGGTTCAGCAGACATCCTTAAGTTCAATCAGACCTGGTTGGATACTGCATGGCAAGGTAGTTCAGCTCTGATTTTATTTGTTGGAATTGCGATTCTTTTATTTAAAAAATTCCATGTTTGGGGTGTGGGCATTGGTTTTTTTGCAATTTTATTTATCGGCACAATTGCCCACATGGTTTCACCGCAATTGGATGGAAATTTCGCAAGTGCCGTCAGATTGGCGCAAATATGTGCTTTTCCTCTTCTTCCAACCCTGGCAAAGCGGGTGATTATTCCAATTCCGCGTAAACAACCCGATTTACAAACCAGTTCTGAGCATCCAGCCGTTCAAGGGTGCCAAAATCCAATTGATGAAAGAACCCTTCAATCCTGGATGGAACTTGCATCACAGCGAAAGCCTGAAGATATTGCTAATTCCGTTACGCAGGCAGTCGCCCGAACATTGGTTGCAGACATTTGTTTATTGGTGACTCCGCCCGATATGTTTGGACAGGTTATCCTGCAATCGGGATTTGACCTCATCCGGGAGGAAATAATTCCAGGTGCATCGTTGGATCATCATAAAATCCCCACATTATCAAATTCCATTCAACTGCTCAAACCACTCAGGATAACTTCAAAAGATGCCCGGACTGTAGAATTGTCCGCAATTGGCGAAGTGATCCAATTAACTGATATTGGAAACTTAATGTACATTCCATTAACTAATAATGTCAAGAAGATGGGAGGTTTGCTGCTCCTTTCTCCTTATTCTCATCACGAGTGGACAGCTGAAGAGCAGTCTTTTCTGGTCAATCATGGATCTCTTCTCTCACAAATCCTGCTGCGGGCTTATGAATCTCCAGCTGTTGAAAAACCCAATCAGGAATTGATCGTTAAGTTGGAAACGCTTAAAAAAGAAAATCAAACCTTGCTCCAGGAAATTTCCTTACTTCGTGAAGCACCGGAACCCGTTTCCCAGCCTTCACCTGAAATTGATCATCTCCGGGCATTGCAAAAGGAAGCCCAGGACACAATCGAGAATTTATTGAGCGAAAATGAAATATTGCGTAATTCAGTTCCTCAAGCAATTAATAATCGAAATACTGAACGTCTTGAACAGGCAGAGAATGAACTTAAAATAACCTTGGAAGAGGTCGCCCGGTTGCAAAACACTCTTGTCGAGGCAAATGTAAAAATTTTGGATTTGCAGGATAGGATAAACAAAAGTGGAGGTATCAACTTCGAAGAACGTGAAGTGGTTGCATCCATCATCCAGGAATTACGTCAACCTCTTTCCTCAATATTGGGATACAACGATTTATTATTGGGCGAATCTGTAGGCATTTTGGGAGCATTACAAAGAAAATTCCTGGAACGCATCCGGAGTTCCACGGAACGGATGCGATCCCTGATTGAAGATTTATTGCGAATTATCATGATGGAAGAGGAAAAAAATCTCCAACCGGAACCTGTTGAATTGGGATCCATCATTGATGCAAGTATCAACGAGACCAGCGGGCAGCTTCGATCCAAGAATATATCACTTGGGGTTGACATTCCTGAAGTGCTGCCCATTCTGGATGGTAACCGGGAAGCCCTGCAAAAAATATTGACACACCTGTTACAAAATGCCGGTACGGTCACTCCCATTGAAGGATCAATTAATTTACGGATTGCAGTGGATGAAACGAAAATTGATCAACCTCAACTGGTAATCGAGGTCATTGATGGCGGGGGCGGCATTCCTCCTGAAGAACTACCCCACATATTTTCAAGAAAATATCGGGTGGACAATCCAGTAATACAGGGATTGGGGGATACCAGCATCGGTTTATCCATCGTTAAATCCCTTGTGGAAGCCCATGGCGGGACAATCAAAGTTGACAGTTTATTGGGTGAGTCGACAACATTCACAGTCATTCTTCCCATTCAATCTCAAACCCAATCCGGATTATCTTTTTAAATAATGAAAACTTTCCGTGAAATCATATCAGGGCTTGGCTATATCATCATCTCCTCATTGGTAGCCCTGGGTGCGATTTCATTGTCCCTCACAGAAGGGGGGATTTTTGTTCTCCCTACGGTTGTGCCAGAAGAGACCCTTATTTCACCCGTTCTTTCACCCAACCATCCCTTAGCTTCATTCCAGGTAAGTACCCCGACATACATTTACACCTTAACCGTCCCGACGGCATGTCCGGCTCCTTCCGGTTGGATTCCTTATCAAATTCAACCCGGAGATTCCATCTCTTCGCTCTCGGATCATCATCAAACCACTCAGGACTCCATTCGTTTGGGTAATTGTCTGGTAAGTGATATATTAATCCCTGGAACCATTTTATTCCTCCCGCTTCCAGCCTTCACCTCAACTCCTTATCCAACCATAACTCCAAGTCCAATCCCATGTTCGCCTCCACGCGGCTGGATTCAATATACCGTCCAACCTCATGACACATTGTTTGGATTAAGCATTGAGTTTGGAGTTTCGGTCCGTGAATTACAATTTGCCAATTGTCTGGGATCATCGACTTTGATTATTGCCGGACAAAAATTATTTGTTCCCAATATCCCAACCCGAACCGTGCAACCCACTTCCACTCCCCGACCGCCCTCAACCCCCACCAGGACGCAATCTCCGACCGCAACCCAGACAATGTCACCATCAATTACACCAACCTTCACTTTCACCCCGACACCCACATTTACGCCAACGGTGACGGGAACTTTTACACCTACATCCACGTCAACATACACAGTCACAAATACCATTACACCAACAGAAGTGTATACCGCCACGCCTGATAAAGATCATTGAAATATTTTATGAATAGAAAAATCACGATATTAATTATTTATATTGTTTTGATAGCTCTACTTGCTGCAGGGTGTAATTTCCCCTCAACACACAATGTAAACAGCGGTGGATACCTTTGGGCTACACCCAACCCGCATGCTGCAATGACCCCGACTCCATTCCAACCTGGAGATCAGGCAGCACAATCTTCGACTGGTATTCCAACCAATATTTCATCTACGGAAAATCCTGATCTCAATCCAACAAAAACTGAAACAAGTCTAATCATCCCAAAAGACCAGGTCAATATCCTGGTATTGGGATCGGATATGCGCGAGACAGCTGATTTTCGGACAGATGTCATTCTGCTGGTATCCATATCACCCAGCCGCAATACAGTCAGTGTGGTCTCATTTCCCCGTGATCTTTATGTACAGATTCCTGGATGGGGTTCAAATCGCATTAATACCAGCCAGGAGTTTGGCGGTTTTCCACTGACTCAATCCACATTTCAAATTAATTTCGGTTTTACGCCTGATTATTACATCCTGACCAACTTTTATGGATTTATAGCCATTGTGGACAGTCTGGGCGGTATTGATGTACACGCTGCATACCAATTAAGTGATATTTGTAAACTTCCACAAAATGTGAATGGCTACTGTACAGTCGGACCTGGGACAGTTCACATGGATGGTCCACTTGCTCTCTGGTATGTCCGATCCCGTTATTCAACCAGTGATTTTGATCGTACACGCCGATCCCAGGAAGTCATGCAAGCTTTATTTTCCAAATTGATGAGTTTTAATGCAATCAGTAAAATTCCAGAATTTTATCAGACCTATAAAAATAATGTAGTCATGGACATACCTCTGGATGAAATGATCAGGTTGGCGCCCGTGGCTCTAAAGGTATCTTCAGATCCCAGTCTTATTCATCGATATTCAATTGGTATTTCCGAAGTCTATCCATATGTGGTTCCTGAATCCGGTGCAAGCGTGTTATTACCCAATTCAGATGCCATTCAACAACTTCTTCAAAAAGCATTCAACGCAGAATGATCCACTGGTTTTACCAGGCAATGGCGGGTAATATTACCCGCCATTTTTCATTATTGACATTCCCCTCCATTCTGAGTAGAATGATTACGACTATACGCAGTGTAAATGGAGGTAAGAATGTCTCAACCGTCAGCCCCTGAAATCCATATCACTTCCTCAACTTTACTTCTCCCCGCTCTAAGAGGATGGGAATTGTATCTGCAAGACCAGGGACGATCTCCATACACAATAAAGGCATTTTTAGGTGATCTCCAACTGTTTGCTTCTTACCTTCCACCAGACCGGACAATCGGATCGATCAATACCCGGGATATTAACCAATTTCTCTCCTGGCTTCAGACTGGTCGGGGAATCTCTTGCAGCCCGAAAAGCCTGGCGCGTCGTATTACTTCAATAAAATCATTTTTTCGTTGGTTGCATCAACACGGTAGAATTTCTGGTGATCCGGCTGAAAAAGTACTCCAGCAATCTGTACTCAGTCCACTCCCGGATGTCCTTACATTGGATGAACAAGATCTGGTCATTAAGGCAGCAGAAGGAAAAAAAATTCTCCCGAAACCTGATTCAAGACCGTACACTCTCCTTCTCCTCTTACTCCAAACTGGAATTAAAAAAGGGGAATGCCTCAGTCTTCGGACTAATCATATCAACATGAACGATCCCAAGGGACCTTTTATTTATATCCGTTATACAAATCCCCAAAATCGATACAAGGAACGCAAGATACCACTGACCCTGGAATGGCTTTCAACATATGAACAATATGCAAATGAATACAAGATAACCGATGAAGTGTTTCCATGGTCTCCGCGTCGATTGGAATACCTTCTGGAAGACATTGGTCAGTCGGTTGGACTGCAAAAACACCTTTCCTTTGATATGTGCCGCTGGACATGTTCGCTCAATGATTGGAATTCAGGGATGGAACGTGATGCCCTTCGTCAAAAGTTGGGTGTATCGAAAATCCAATGGCGTGAAATTTCCCTCAAACTTCGTCAGTTGGCAGGGGATGATCAATCAAGTTGAAATATTTTGAAGGAGACAACTTTCTTCACTGATTCTTTCAAACAATAAGAGTGAGCTGGACGAACTCCGCAGACCCATATGATTTCGTCGCGATTAATCACCAATGGAATGTTATATCTCACCCTTTTTGGGATGCGGGCATTTGTAAAAAAATCTCCCAGGTTTAAATATTTTCCCGGCATCCCAAGCGGTTCGAATTGGTCACCCGGTTGATACCCCCTCACCCGAAGGGGTAATTGCAATTGATCACCGCTAAGAATTGCTCGAAAAGGATTTTCCCTAATCATCTCAATTGGCATATCTTTTTTTTCCAACCAGACGGCTTCAAGTGCCCAACCTGTCTCCAGATCAATTCTGCCTGGAATGTCCAGAAATAATTCCAAATTTGATGATATCCGGGGACAGATCGGATCAATAAGAAGAAGTGGATCATAAATAATCAATAATTTACTTTCCATGGAAACCCATAATCCTGCAATCCATTCCATTTGTCGAGTCTGGGTTGGTTGTTGAATGAAATCCATCATTCTTTCAACATCCGCCAGGCTAAAACCTTCTTCATGTTCCGGTTTAATAACCCGGAGAACCTTTCTAATCAATCTGCGTATAATCGCCAGTGATTGATTCGATAATTTTTCTAGATTGATGGCAATCCCCCCCCTCCTCTCCCATTCGACACAATTCATCCATGCATTATTTACAAGGCACTCCAATTCGTTGTTATCTTCAGAAATTGTATTCGCCATTGACCAGATATGGTTTTTTACCTTGGGATTGTATGTCTCCATTAATGGAAGCAATTCGTTTCGGATCCGATTACGCAAAAATTGATTTTCCAAATTACTTGGATCCATGATTGGATTTAAGCCTTCCTGATGGCAATAATCCAGGATTTCCCGGCGCCAAAATCCAAGAAAAGGACGCATCAAAGGGATTGTTGTTGACCACGGATTTGGCAATGTCCGGTACCGCATTCCAACCAGACCTGCCATCCCACTCCCCCGCATCAAATGCATAAGGATGGTTTCAACCTGGTCGTCCGCCGAATGGGCTGTCATCACAGCATCCAATTGATTCTCAATTGCATAAGTAAATAACGCCTTGTACCTTAACTCGCGGGCAGCAGATTCAAGGGAGAGTTTGTTGTTTACAGCATATTTAACGCAATCCACGCGGGTTGAGAATAATTTCCACCCTCTTCTCTGAGAAAGATTTCGTACTGATACCTCTTCGTCATCAGCTTCTGGGCGGATTCCATGATTAATATGCATGACCAGAACCTGTATACCAATTTTCTCCATCATGTCGGCAAGACAAAGAGAATCCGGTCCACCAGATAAACCAATTAATACCTTGTCTCCATCCTTATATCCGCATCTTTCGCGTAAAATATTATTAAAATAAAGAAGATCCATATTTCCATTATACCGTTATAGTCTTTTCTGCCGGCACCTTGCAAGAATGGAAAGTCTTTCAACTTGCCTTACCTTAACATTTATGCTAGACTGAATCATGAAAAATCTGGATTAATTGAGGATATTCACCATGGCAGAAAAAATTCTCATCGCGGATGATGATCCCGAAACCCTGCGATTGGTAAGTCTGATGCTTCAGCGGCAGGGTTATGAAATTGTTACAGCAGCTAACGGTAACCAGGCATTGGGAATGACGCGCACTGAATTGCCGGATCTGATCATCCTGGATGTGATGATGCCGGATCTGGATGGATATGAAGTCGCGAGGCAAATCCGTAAACAAACGGATACAGCCAATATCCCTATTCTGATGTTTACAGCTAAAAGACAGGTGGAAGATAAGGTCACAGGATATGAATCAGGCGCCGATGATTACCTGACCAAGCCTGTCCACCCGGCAGAATTACAAGCACACATCAGGGCGCTACTCAGCCGGGCTAAAACAAGGATTCCCACAACCACCGAACGCGGTCATTTAATCGGGTTGCTTGGAGCCAAAGGCGGGGTTGGTGTATCCACACTGGCTCTTAATCTGGCAATTGCATTTGCCAGAAAAACCAAGAAAGATGTCATTGCCATGGAAATGAAGCCTGGTCAGGGAACATGGGGGGTTGAACTTGGTCTGGCTGATTCTTTGGGTTTGGCTAACCTTCTCCGGTTAAAACCTGCTGAAATTACGCCTGTCACTGTGGACAATCATCTGGTTCGCACGACTTATGGCATCCGTCTTTTGCTTTCCTCCATTAAATTATCGGATGTCGAAACCATGGCATCCGTCCCACAATTGGAAATCGTTCTACAACAATTGACCACCCTTGCTCAATTTATTTTTCTGGATATTGGTAATTCTTCCCTCCCGGGATTGGACATGATCCTTAAACTTTGTAATGAGGTCTTTGTTGTCACTGAAGGGCAGCCAATTGCAATCCAACGAACAAAACAGTTAATTACTGATCTGGGCAATTATGGGTTTGGAAAATCAAAGCTTCTCAGTCTGGCTGTCATCAACCGGGTTCGATCGGATATTCAATTAAATGCTGTCCAGGTTCAGGAGAGTTTAGGTATCCCTCTGACAATTGTCATTCCACCCGCTCCCGAACAGTCATTCCAGGCAGCTTCACGCAATGTACCCATGACATTACTCCAACAGGATGGACTTGCCAGCCAGCAATTCCTGCGTCTGGTGGAACAAGTCTCCACCCGTCTTGTAAAAGAATAAATGAGTTCCAGCAATAATTTTGAGCTGGATTGTCTAAAAGCTTCGGATTTACTAAAAAGTGCTCATTATGTTGTAGTATTCACAGGCGCTGGTATTTCTACTCCCTCCGGCATCCCTGACTTCTGGTCAGCAGGGACTGGTTTATGGTCTCGTTTTGATCCAATGGAAGTCGCCTCTCTGACAGCATTCCACCAGCATCCGACTCGTTTCTACAATTGGTTCCGTCCATTGATGCATACTGCATATTTTGCCACCCCTAATGCAGCTCACATTGCTCTGGCGGAATTGGAAACTCGACAGCTGATTCAATCCATTATCACTCAAAATATTGATGGTCTTCATCAAAAAGCAGGTTCAAAGAAAGTCATTGAAATTCACGGATCCATGAAGACCTTTACTTGCCCCAATTGCCACCATTCCTACCCCGGCAATATAATTGCAGACATTATATTTAACAAACATATTCCCCGTTGTACCTGCTGCAATTCAATTATTAAACCCGATGTGATCCTTTATGAAGAAGAATTGGTTGAAGACACCTGGTTAAAAGCCAAACAAGAAATCCAAACCGCTGATTTGGTTTGGGTAATTGGCTCCTCGCTGGAAGTGTTCCCTGCCAATCTCTTACCATCTGAAGCCGCATCCCGGGGTGCGAAATTACTCATCAATACATATTCCTCCACGCTGATGGATGAACAAGCAGATATGTTGCTTCCTTATGCTGTGGATCTTACTGTGCCCAAATTAGCCGGACTGATGAAATAAAGGATCAACCTGGATGAATCAATTTCATCCAATCCATTTTTTTAGGTGGAAAATTTAAGTCAGGGGAGATCTTCAAATAATTTCAAGGGTCCTGCTGACAGACCAATGATACTCGGACCGGTGTGTGCCCCGAGGACCGGCGCTATGGTTGAAGTTGGCAACCAGGTTATGTTTGGAATGCGCTGCTTCAATTCTTCCAACAATATATTGATGCCATTCTTGTTCATGCCATGCAATATTTGTATACGAAGAGGTTCTCCAGCCGGATATAATCCAGCGACAAAATTTACCATCTCCCGAATTGCACGCTTAATCGTGATTTCTCTGCCTGCTTGAACATATTTACCAAATTCCTTTTCGACTGCAATAATTGGCTTTATGTTCAACAGGGATGCAACCAATCCTTTAAGATGGCTGATCCGTCCGCCATGAACCAGATATCGGAGTTCGTTTAATGTGAACACCCCGGTCACCTTTTCACGTAACATTTCCAGCAATTTAAGGATCCTGGAGATTTCCCAACCAGCTTTTATTGCCCTGGCAGCAGCTTCCACCTGCCAACCTTCCGGGCAGGATAATGTTTTCGTGTCCCAAATCGTAATCTTTGCTTCTGGAACCATTTCCGCACCTGCTTTTGCGGCATTCACGGTTCCACTTAGACCGGATGAAATATGAATGGATAAGATTTCCGGATCAGTTTTTGCTAATTCCCGATAGAGGTCAGCAAATTCACCAGCAGATGGTTGTGAAGTGGTTGGAAATCCATCAGTTGTTGACAGAAGTTCATAAAACTCTTCCGATGATAGATCAACTCCACTCACATACATCTTTCCATTCAATTGGATGCGAAGGGGAGCAAAATGGATATTTAAATTCTTCAATTGCTCCATTGAAAGGTCAGCACCCCGATCAGTTACGATTTGCATATTTTTCTCTCCAAATAAAGATTCTAGCGGCTTCCCCGCCGACCAAATTGACGTTCCAACAAATCAACTGATAAATGGATCATAGTCGGTCTGCCGTGCGGGCATGTCCGTGGGTTTTGACACACTTCAAGCTCATGAACCAATGCCTTTTGCTCTTCAATTGACAAAATCTGTCCGGCTTTTACCGCCATACGTTTGCAAACTCTCGCTGCAATCTTTGCTTCGATCTCATTCTGCAAAGGGGTTTCATCTTCTTCAAAATCCTCTACAATCGATCTAACGGCTTCAAGTGGATCCCCTTCAGAAAACATGGCTGGTATGGCATGCACACGAAATGTGTTCGATCCAAAATATTCAATATGAAATCCCAGTCGTTCCATCACTTCGGTTTGATTTGTCAATATAATTGATTGAACTGGCGATAAATGTATGATCAACGGTGTTAATAATGTTTGCTGGTCCGCCCGATACCTGTTCTGCATGAGCTTTTCAAACAAGACTCTTTCGTGAGCAGCGTGCTGGTCAATCAAATATAAACCATCCGGTCCTTCCGCCACCAGGTACACTCCTCCTACCTGCCCAATTAATCGCAATAAAGGTATTTGACCTGATGGAAGTTGTCTCTCCGAATATTGGGTTGAAACCTGTGGTTCGACCGCGTTCTGGGGATCCTCACTTGTGCTTGAAAATGACAGGTCATCCTTCATCTGCCAGGCTGGATCGGGAACGCGCCCTGCTGACAATGAACCCGGTGACAGGGATCCATAACCCCAGGCTTGAACAGGTGCCACCGGACTGTGAGCCACAAGTGCCCGCCGGACCGCCCGCTGGACGGATGTAAAAAGCCTGTCTGGATTTCGGAACCTGACTTCCGATTTGGCAGGATGTACATTGACATCCACATCCTCAGCTGAAATATCAATAAAAAGGATCGCAAGCGGATATCTTCCCACCATTAGCAGTGAATGGTACGCTTTCAGCAAAGCACTTGTTAATGCTCCATCCTGTACCCAGCGACCATTGATAAAAAATGTTAATTCCCGGCGGTTTGACCGTGTAAGCGAGATGGGACTGATGAATCCATTTATCCTCAAATCGTCATCAGTAAAGTTTAATTCCAACATCTGGCGGGCAATATCCACTCCATACAACTGGACAAGGACTTCTCTCTTCTGCCCCAGACCATTGGTTTGCATGGTTTGCTTCCCATCAATGGTCAGTGAAAACCGGATTGAAGGATATGCGACAGCATAGCGGTTGATGAAATTCTCAATTAATTGCCGTTCTGTCGCATCCCGTTTTAAAAATTTTAATCGTGCCGGAACATTGTAAAAAAGATTCTCTACACACACCGTCGTTCCTGCAGGCATTCCAAGTTGTTCCTGACGAATGAATTTCCCCCCTTCAATGACAACCCTTCCACCTGAAGGCTGTTCCCTGGTTTTTGAGGACAGGATTACTTGTGATACAGAAGCGATCGAAGCCAGCGCTTCACCCCTGAAACCCAGAGTATGGATATGGAATAAATCATCAGCCAATCTTAATTTGCTGGTGGCATGACGGGTGACTGCAAGTTCCAATTCATCAAGAGGAATCCCATTACCATCATCGTTAACTTCAATCAGACGCCTGCCAGCCTGTTCAACCCTGATATTAATCTGCCGGGCACCAGCATCGAGTGCATTTTCCACTAATTCTTTTACGACCGATACCGGGCGTTCAACCACCTCTCCGGCTGCAATTTGGGAAGCAACTTCGTCCGGTAATTTTTGAATCCGCATTAATGCCTCTGATCGATTATACCTCATCCATAATTTAAATCCGGCACAAGAAACATCCATGCTATAATTCCCCCCATGAAAAATAAGGTATTGTTTTTTGATCTGGATGACACGCTCTACCCTTCAACAAGTGGACTCTGGGATGCCATCCGTGATCGAATTGATCGTTTCATGTCTGAAAAAATGCATATACCTCCTGATGAGATTTCCAATTTACGTCAGCATTTATTTCGCACGTATGGTACGACCCTGCGCGGATTACAAGCCATGTTCAATATTAATCCACAGGTTTACCTGGATTATGTCCATGATCTTCCTCTGAACGATTACATTTCGCCCAATCCTGATGACCGGAAAGCCCTCATTTCTCTTCCTCAAAGAAAATTTATCTTCACCAATTCAGATATTCATCACGCACTTCGTGTATTGGATGTGTTAAATTTATCCGACTGTTTTGATGGAATTATTGATATTCTTAAAATAATGCCCAATTGCAAACCCCAGTTGGAATCATTCAAAATTGCCCTGGCGGCAGCAGGAAATCCCGACCCGCATTCGTGTGTATTAATCGATGACATGCTTTGGAATTTATCTGCAGCACACGAGATAGGTTTTAGGACAATTCATATCGCCAATTCAGCTTCCGGGACAGATGGAGCCGATGCCCATATTACCACTCTTGTAGAATTGCCAGACATCCTCCCATCATTATTTATTTCACAAACATGAACGGTGTTTACCCTCTTGCGTGGGTATTTCTTGGTTTTGTAATTATTACATTGATTATGCTGAATGTATTTCTAATCAAGCTGTATCGCAATAAAGGAAAGATAAGCAGAACAAACAATATGGTAAAAAAGATAGGTGAATCCATCCGTCATCCCCTTCAAAAAGAAGCCCGGGAATATTTGGAATTAAATCAAAGAGTTAAGGAATTAAAAAATCCGGAAAAACCGACTGACTCAATCCCGGATGACCCCTGCAGGAACCAATCACCTTAACTTGGGAGAATGATATGTCCAGAACAACCAAAATCGTCCTGATTGTGATTGCCATAACCACCTTGTTTGCTTGCACTCTGGTTGGTGGAGTTGCTATTGGCTACTTCATCCCAAAAGCAAGTTCAACCAGCCAGGCGACACAAACCATGGAAATAACCAATCTTCCTGTAGCCACTCAAACCTTTCAGCCGACAAGTGATATTGAATCCCTTTTCAAACCCTTTTGGCAAGCCTGGGATCTGGTTCATACGCAATATGTGGACCAACCTGTGGATGATATTACCCTCATGCGGGGAGCCATCCGGGGGATGTTGGATTCCCTGGGAGATGTCCATACCGGCTACATGGATCCATTGGAGTACCAACAGGCAAATGCTCCATTGGAAGGCGAATATGATGGAATTGGAGCCTGGGTGGATACTTCCGGTCAATATCTTACGATCATCACTCCCATGCCCAATTCACCTGCAGAAAAGGCAGGGTTAAAACCGGGTGATCAAATCATTGCCGTGGATGATGTTGATATCACTTCAGAAGATCCCAGTCTTGTTCTCCGCAGGGTATTGGGTCCAGCCGGGACAATCGTTAAATTAACAATTCAAAGGGAAGGGTCATCCGAATCTTTGGAGTTTGAAATTACTCGGGCGAAAATCACCATTCCAAGTATTGAGAGTGAAATGAAGGATGGAAATATCGCCTATATTCAATTAACTACATTCGGTGATGAAACTACGAACGATTTAAAAAAAGCCTTGATAACCCTTCTTGCTCAGAACCCAAAAGGACTCATTCTTGATTTACGATATAACGGTGGTGGATACCTGACAACTGCAGTTGAAGTCGTTTCACAATTCATCCAAAGCAATCAGGTCGTCCTTTATGAAGAATATGGAGATGGCACCCGGGATACGTATAAATCACTTCCTAATGGCTTGGCATTATCAATTCCAATGGTTGTACTTGTGAATGAGGGTTCCGCATCTGCATCTGAAATTACAGCAGGCGCTCTCCAGGATTACAATCGGGCGACTCTTGTTGGAATGCAAACATTTGGAAAAGGATCTGTTCAAATTTGGACACCCCTTGAGGATCAGGGCGCTGTCCGTATTACTGTCGCCCGATGGTTGACCCCAAAAGAACGCCAGATTCACCAAGTTGGTCTGACGCCAGATATCATCGTTGAAATCACTCAGGATGACATCGATGCAAATCGTGATCCCCAACTGGAGAAAGCCATTGAAATTCTGACAAAATAATCAGAATTATCGACGTAACACAATTGACAGTATCCCTTACGGAGAGTATAATCAGCCTTCGCTGAAACTTTTTAGGAGAGAAAAACATGGAAATGAGTGCGGCATCTGATACCAACCGCCCGGAATTAAAACCCAAAATGCAATTTACCGGAACGGTCTTAAAAACCACTTTGGCAGGAGCGATCATTGATATCGGCGTAAGGACCCCAGCTGTGTTGCTTTTTTCACAACTGGTTGCCCCGGTGGAAGGTCAGCCGATTAAAAGTGTTCGTGATGTCCTGACTGAAGGGCAAACCGTCGAGGTTTGGGTAAGGCGGGTCAAGGATGACCGTATTGAACTAACCATGATAAAACCTCTTGCCCTGGAATGGCGTGAAATTAAAAAAGAAATGGTTGTCAAAGGCAGGGTAACCCGCATCGAAAAATTTGGTGCCTTTGTCGAAATTGGTGCAGAACGCCCCGGACTGATTCACATTTCAGAAATGGCACACGGATATGTTCGCACGCCCACTGATGTTCTCCATGAAGATGACGAAGTGGAAGCAATGGTCATTGATGTAAACCGTAAAAAGAAGCAAATCAAACTTAGTTTGAAAGCCCTTCAACCTGAACCGGTTGTGGAAGAAGAACCGGTCATGCCCGTGGAAGCACCTCCTCACCGTGAACGCACCAAAATCTCCAGGAAAAAAGTAAGCAAACGTGAACGACAGGCTGATGGAAGCGAAGATAATTCCGAACTGTTGAGCATGAATACTTCACACCCTGTTGAAGAAGAACCAACTGAAATGGCACTTGCCTGGCAGCAGGCGATGGAACGAGCCCGCAGCCGAAAACAGAATGATAAAGCCAAGAAAAAAATTGGCAGTGATACTGCCCAGGATGATATTCTTTCCCGCACTCTTGAAAATAAAATTCAATCCTGACCTCTTCAAATGATCAACCGACCGCCCTGGAAAATAGGGCGGTTTCTTTTTGTATTCATCGGATGATTTATGGTAAACTGGATGAGTTATTTCAATGATGAGAAATCAATGAAATAATCATCCAGACAACACCTATGAAAAAGGAATTAAGGAAATCACAATAATGTCGACAAAATATATATTTTTCACAGGCGGGGTTGTCAGTTCGGTTGGTAAAGGTGTAACAGCAGCAGCCATCGGTCGACTTTTAAAGGAACGGGGGTTTAAGGTAGCCGTTCAAAAATTGGATCCATATATCAATGTGGATCCAGGCACAATGAGCCCCTACCAGCATGGAGAAGTATTTGTTCTGGACGATGGCGCAGAAACTGACCTCGACTTGGGTCATTATGAGCGATTTATTGATATTCGACTAAACCGCGTCTGCAATGTTACAACGGGACAGGTTTATGCTGAGGTTATTTCCAAGGAACGCCGGGGGGATTATTTAGGAGGCACAATCCAGGTAATTCCCCATATAACTAACGAAATAAAACGCCGGATTGCAGCGGTTGCCAAATCCACCGGAGCTGAAATTGTGCTCGTGGAAGTTGGTGGAACTGTGGGTGACATTGAAAGTCTGCCATTTTTGGAGGCTCTCAGACAATTACACAGTGATTTTGGTCGGGAAGATACCTTCTATATCCATGTCACCTGGCTCCCTTATATTCAAGCGACTGGCGAATTAAAAACCAAACCGACTCAACATTCCGTACGTGAGTTGCGCTCAATTGGCATCTCACCAGATATGATTGTTGCCCGTTCCGATTATCCAGTGGATCCCAGTCTGACAGAAAAGATTGCCCTTTTCTGTGATGTGGAAAGACGTGCAGTGATCCCAATGGTGACTACCGATATACTATACGAAATTCCATTGCTTCTTGAGGATGTGCATGTTGCGGAATATATTTTAGAAAAGTTAAAACTGACTTCCAGAAAAACTCCTGATTGGCATGAATGGCAAAATTTGGTTAATGAGGTGCGCCAACCCAGACCATCGGTAAAAATCGCATTGGTTGGAAAATATATCGAATTACATGACGCCTACATCAGTGTGCGGGAAGCCTTAAATCATGCTGCCTTATCTCTCGGTGTCGATGTGGACATCAAATGGATCCATTCCACCGACCTGGAACGAGCTCATTCTGATGAATTACTGCAGGATGTGGATGGCATTATTGTTCCGGGAGGTTTCGGCAGTCGTGGAATTGAAGGGAAAATTCAAGCCATACGATATGCCCGTACACAAAAAATTCCATTCCTCGGATTATGTCTGGGCATGCAATTAATGGTCATTGAATTTGCCAGGTATATATTCCAAAACGAACGTGCCAATTCAACTGAATTTGATCAATCCACACCTTATCCAGTTATTGATTTAATGCCTGACCAACAAAACATCACCGAAATGGGCGGCACAATGCGATTGGGATTGTATCCCTGTCTCCTCCAGCCGGATACGATTGCCAAAAATGCTTACCAGGTCGATCAGGTTGAAGAGCGCCACCGCCACCGGTTTGAATTTAATAATAATTTCCGTAATATTTTCCAGGAAAGAGGAATGCGTTTTTCAGGAATATCACCGGACGGAAAACTGGTGGAAATAGCAGAGCTTGCAGACCATCCCTTCATGGTTGGAACGCAGTTCCATCCAGAATTTCTCTCGCGCCCAAATCGTCCTCATCCACTATTTGTTGAGTTTGTGCGGGCAGTTTGGGAGAAAACTAAATCCAAAAATTAATCCATCCAATGGATTGAATCATCCCATGGAAAGGTAAAAATAATATAGGTTCGAAAGAATGTTGGACACAACAATTGAATCAGTATCTGCAATACAAATTCTTGACTCGCGTGGAAACCCGACAGTTGAAGTGGAGGTAATCCTGGCTGATGGAAGCTGGGGGCGTGCTGCCGTACCCTCTGGCGCTTCCACCGGAGTCCATGAAGCTTTGGAATTGCGGGATGGAAATAAGTCCTATTACGGAGGCAAGAGTGTTTTACAGGCAGTGGAACATGTAAATAGTGACATCGCCGAATGCCTCGTCGGAATGGACGCGATGGAGCAAAAAGCTATTGACGATACCATGATCGAAGCAGACGGCACCCCCAACAAGTCCAAGTTTGGTGCAAACGCCATCCTCGGCACCAGCCTGGCAGTTGCAAAAGCTGCTGCCTGCTCATTGGGCCTTCCCATGTATCGATATGTCGGTGGTGCCTATGCTCATGTGATCCCTGTTCCCATGATGAATATCCTTAATGGCGGCGCCCATACTGGCTGGCAGTCCATGGATGTCCAGGAATTCATGGTAATGCCTTTGGGTGCTCCAAATTTTGCAGAAGCATTACGTTGGGGAGCTGAAATATATCACACCTTAAAAACCATCCTGATTGGTCGGGGTTACGGAACCTTGATTGGCGATGAAGGTGGATATGCCCCCCCACTAAAGACCAATGCGGAAGCAGTCGAATTGATTCTGGAAGCCATCGTCAAAGCTGGTTACAAACCTGGTGAACAGGTATGCCTTGCGCTCGATCCAGCAGCTTCAGAGTTGTATGATCCCGAGACCAAAAAATACAATCTCCGGCGCGAAGGCAGAATGATGACCGGTGAAGAATTGGTTGATTTTTGGAAAGGCTGGGTGGATCAATATCCGATTGTATCCATCGAGGATGGACTGGCTCAGGATGACTGGGATTCATGGAAATTGATGGTTTCTGAACTGGGTAATCGTCTGCAAATCGTTGGAGATGACCTTTTGGTTACCAATCCTGAACGTGTCCGGCGTGCCATTCATGAACGGGCAGCCAATGCATTGTTGGTCAAACTGAATCAAATTGGAACACTCACAGAAACCTTTGAAGCCATTGAAGCCTGCCACCGGGCAGGTTGGCGTGCAGTAACCTCGCATCGATCTGGGGAGACTGAGGATTCCACCATCGCCGATGTGGCAGTTGCTTTCAACCTTGGGCAAATCAAGGCTGGTGCTCCTGCCCGTTCCGAGCGGGTCACCAAATACAATCAACTGCTTCGGATTGAAGCAGAATTGGGTGATAGTGCGATATATGCCGGTTGGGACGCATTAAATTTCCGTCTGTAAACTGAAATTTGATGTACTGAAAAGAGGGCTGTCCTTTTTGTTGACAGCCCTTTTCCTTTTTTATTATTCAACCTGGTTCAGTTTTTCTTTAGCCCGGATCCAAATATCGTTAAACATTCCAACTGTCAATCGCCCCGTCTGGGTGTTTTGCCTGCTGGGATGATATGATGTTATAACCCATGGAGATCCATTCATTGAAATCGTTTCCCCCCCATGGGAGAAAGGCAGCTTTGGAGCCTGCCATCCAAATATGGGAAAAATTCGCTGGATTTGTTGATATGCCACATTTCCCAAGGCAATGATACCATCAACAGTCGGCAATAAATTAATCTCACTAAGCAAGTAAGGTTGGCAATTGATAATTTCTTCAGGTAGTGGTTTATTTTCAGGGGGAGCACACCGACAAACCGCGGTAATAAATATATCATTCAGTTCCAAGCCATCATCCCTGGAGAATGCTTCAGCTTGATTGGCAAAACCATTCTTGTGTAGGGCTGCATATAGAAAATCCCCTGAAGAATCACCTGTAAACATTCTTCCGGTCCGATTCGAGCCATGTGCGCCTGGAGCCAAACCAATTACCAGGATGCGCCCTTTTTTATCGCCAAACCCTGGCACAGGTTTCCCCCAATAATTCCAATCCCGGAAGGCACGGCGTTTTATTCTTGCCACTTCCTGACTCCAGGCAATTAAACGAGGACATAAGCTGCATGAAACCAATTGATTATTTAACTCATCCCAGCTTGGATATAAATGATGGTTCATAAGATCAACATTGCGTCCCCGAAGGAATAGAACCGGTAATTCAACCGGATTGCCTCCTGATAGGCAGATAATATCTGTTCCCGACCAGCAAAAGCACTCACCAGCATCAACAAGGTGGATTTTGGTAAATGGAAATTGGTAATCATGGCATCCACAGATTTGAAATGATAACCTGGCAAAATGAATAAATTTGTCGGACCGCTAATGGCAGCCACTCTGTCGCCGCCCCTGGCAGCCTTCGCAGCGCTTTCCAAAGTGCGTACACTGGTCGTCCCCACTGCAAACACCCGCCCGCCTTCCCTGGCAGTCTGGTTGATGGTCTCCGCAGCAGTTGATGTCACCTCGCACCATTCGGTATGGATTTGATGCGTTTCGGGATCAGCTTCTGTGACCGGTGCAAATGTATCCAACCCTACATGCAATGTGACATTGGCTATGCGCACTCCCGCAGAGCATATCTGATCCATTAACTCCGTTGTAAAATGCAATCCTGCTGTTGGTGCCGCGGCTGATCCCAGTTCACGTGAATATACAGTTTGATACCGTTCCGGATCCTGCAATGGTTCATGAATGTAAGGAGGAAGCGGCATATGCCCGATTTTTCCGAGATGAGGTTCGACCGGTTCGGCAAACCTGATAATTCGTCTGGAACCATCCAGCACCTCTTCAACCTCAGCCGGTATACCGCCATTCAATGTCAATTTGCGCCCCTCAATCATCCGCTTCCCACCAACAAGTGCTTCCCATCGGAGTAAGTCCAATCGACGCAGCAGTAATATCTCAACCTCGCCCCCGGTATCCTTTCGGGCGTAAACTCTTGCCGGAATAACCCGGGTTGTATTTAAGACCAACACATCACCCGGTTTTAAATATTCCAAAATTTGTTGAAAAGAAATATGCTCCAATTTGTAATTATCACGGTGCATGACCATTAACCGCGCAGCATGTCGTGGTTCAATGGGTGTTTGCGCGATTCGATCCGATGGCAGGTAATAATCAAAATCGGATGTCTTCACTAAATTAATCTCGGTTGTGGGTTATCTGCCGGCAGAGGTAGGTCCAAATGTTCATATGCCAGGCGGGTAGCCACCCGACCCTGGGGTGTGCGATCGAGGAAGCCAAGTTGCAACAGGTAGGGTTCCACCACATCCATGATTGTATCCGGCTCCTCACTCAAAGAAGCTGCTATTGTATTCAAGCCAACAGGTCCACCATTATATTTTTCAATGATTGTCAACAGAACCCGGCGGTCAACCTCATCCAACCCGAGCGGATCGACATTGAGTAAATTCAAAGCTTCCTGGGCTACCAGGCAGTTAATTGCCCCATCAGCGCGAACCTGGGCGAAATCGCGCACTCGTCGCAGCAACCGGATAGCCACCCGCGGCGTACCGCGTGCACGCCGAGCGACCTCATCGATGCCACTCTCATCGGCATGCACCTTGAGAAGTTCCGCGGCTCGCCGCACAATGAAACGCATTGCGTCCAGATCGTAGTAATCCAGGCGGTAAACAGCGCCAAAACGCGCTCGCAGCGGCGAGCTGACCAGCGCCAGTCTGGTCGTTGCGCCAACGATCGTGAAGCGCGGCAGTTTGAGCCGAATCGAGCGCGCCGCAGGGCCCTTACCAATGACGATATCCAGCGCAAAATCCTCCATCGCCGGATACAACACCTCCTCGACGGCGCGGCCCAGGCGGTGAATCTCGTCGATGAACAGCACGTCTCCTTCACGCAGATGGGTCAGGATGGCGGCCAGGTCGCCGGCGCGCTCGATCGACGGCCCGGCGGTGATGCGAATGTTGACGTCCATCTCGTTGGCGATGACGTGGGCGAAGGTGGTTTTCCCCAGGCCGGGCGGTCCATACAGCAGGACGTGATCAACGGGCTCGTGGCGGCCGCGCGCTGCCTCGATCAGAATGCGCATATTCTCGACGACGCGCTCCTGGCCGGTCATCTCGTCGAGGCGGCGCGGGCGCAGGGCGTTGTCGAAGCGGTCTTCGGTTCTTTTCTTGCCACTGACCATGCGGCTGGCGTCGGACATGCGTTCTGTTCCTTCCGTCGAGTATGCTGGATGGAGTATACCGGGAGGGGGCGAGAAGGTAAAGGTTTGCGTTGGCAGGGCAGGAGGTTACAATCAGCGGCGTATGGGCCCGCTCGAAGGAGATTGTGAATGTCCAGCTCCATGATTCACGTGTCCGATCATCCCCTGGTGAAACACAAGTTGACCCTGCTGAGAAGCGCGCAGACCGAACACAAGAAGTTCCGCGAGCTGATTCGCGAGATGGCGATGCTGCTGGGCTACGAGGCCACCGCCGATCTGCGGCTGGAGGAATGCTCCGTCCAGACGCCGCTGGCCGACGCCAAGGGCCACCATCTCCAAGAGGATGTTGGGCTGGTGCCGATTCTGCGGGCCGGGCTGGGCATGGTCGATGGCTTCCACGAGATGATTCCCGGCGCGCAAGTGTGGCACCTGGGCATTTACCG